>Ga0209550_10000254_pt1 | contig 48396 bp, 32 predicted proteins | sample LauGreSuBDMM15SN_2_FD_187567 | JGI IMG/M metagenome (GOLD analysis project Ga0209550, IMG submission 187567) | Freshwater lake microbial communities from Lake Michigan, USA - Su13.BD.MM15.SN (SPAdes) (version 5) | ecosystem: Environmental > Aquatic > Freshwater > Lake | place: Lake Michigan...
AATGCGGAGACGTGGCCGAGTGGTCGAAGGCGCACGCCTGGAAAGTGTGTATAGGGGTGACTCTATCGTGGGTTCGAATCCCACCGTCTCCGCCACGCACCCAATTATATCAAAGACTTGCGTGGAAGGTGTGGGTTTACCCACCTTTCTACCCACCTTTTCGCGAGAGCTAGTCACCGACTGCCTCGCACCAAATAAGTACCCCCCCCACCTCCTTCAAAAAACCTACCCAACTAGACCCCACAGGGGTGGCACCCCCCTATTCTGGCTAATGGGACCCACAGTTCCTTCTTACATACTATTCTGCGCATCCAATTCGCCGCCCTCAATCATTGCCGCTGCGTTCAATAGGCTACGCGCAAGAATGTCCACGCCGCCGATATGGCCATTGTTCGGTTGTCTTTGTGGAAGGAAGGTAGGTCAGTTTCTAATCGTCGGTGACGGAAAATGGGGGGGACAAACACTTTACCACGCAGCAATACTTCATCTTCGAAAATCTGTTGCGTCATCTTGTTCTTTAGCGGAGCCCAGTTCTGTTTTGTTACCATCCTCGCATCTCGCTGCTATGTGAAATCGCTTAACAGTAAAAATCGAAGATGATAGCGTTACCATTCGAGTCGGAGTAGAGAGGTTTTCGAATGATAACGAAGCGACGCCGTCTGGCGATCTGTGCTGCAATTTGTTTTTCCGCATCAGCACCATCCGCGATCGCAAAGCCCGCACTGCACAGCATTTTCACAGATCATGCGGTTTTACAAAGGGACCAGAAGATTGAAATATGGGGCACCGCAGCTCCATCCGAAACCGTGATTGTCACCATTGGAGAGAATTCGGTCCGAACCACAGCAGGTGCCAAAGGCGAATGGCGGGTACCATTGTCGCCGATGAAAGCCGGTGGGCCCTATGCCCTTATCGTCAGCAATGACGGAGGGGCATCGCAACAGCTGAACGATATCTATTTCGGAGACGTTTTTCTGTGTTCGGGTCAGTCGAATATGGAAATGCAAGTGAAGGCATCCATGAATGCCGAAACGGAAACTCTGCGTGCGGATTATCCGCAAATCCGGGCTTATACTGTGGCTAGGGCGAGTTCGCCCGCGCCTGTAAGCGACCTGCCACAAGGCGGATCATGGAAGGTGGCCAATCCGGAAAATGCCGGCGACTTTTCGGCCGCATGCTATTATTTTGCCCGCGATTTGCAGCCGCATGTCGGCGTTCCCATTGGTCTCATCAGCGCGTCTTGGGGTGGCTCCGCGATTGAATCCTGGATCAGTATGGATGGCTTGGCAGCGCTCGGTAAGGATGCCGAGCTTGCGATGTTACGCACCTATGCGAAGGATGAGAAGCTTGCTCAATATAACTTCGGGAAAAGCTGGGAAACATGGTGGAAAGGCAGCTTTCCGCAAGAAGCCGGACCATGGGCCGCAAAAGATCGGTCAGGATGGGCTGCCGTTCCTTTACCGATGCGTGATTGGAAAAAATGGGGGGACAGCGATCTTGCGCAGCATAACGGGATGCTCTGGTATAGCAAATCCTTCACGCTGACGCCGGATCAAGCGAAGTCCGGGACCATCCTGCATCTCGGGCAGATCGATGAAATCGACATGACTTGGGTTAACGGCAAGCCGCTGGCACAGAGCTTTGGCTGGGGAACCAGCCGGGACTACGCCATTCCGGCCGAAAGGCTGAAAGCAGGCCAAAACGAAATCATGATTAACATCTACAGCGGCTGGGACATGGGTGGCATGTTCGGGCCAGCCAACGCCATTCGTTTGGAAATGAAGGATGGTCAGTCAGTTGCGCTTGGTAATGGCTGGATGTTCAAAAAGACTCCAAACGGCGCTGACGAACCGCCGCGGGCCCCTTGGTTGGCAATTGGCGGGCTGACCAATATCGGTAACGCGATGATTGCTCCGCTCGCGCCTTATGGCTTGCGTGGTGCGCTCTGGTATCAGGGCGAGTCGAACGCTGGCGATGCCAAAGCCTATCGATCGTTTTTGACTGCGCTGATGGGTGACTGGCGCGAGAAGTTTAAAAACCCTGAACTGCCCTTTCTGGTGGTGCAACTCCCCAATTTTGGTCAGCCGGTGACTAAGCCGGTAAACTCCGGCTGGTCCGACCTCCGGGAGGCGCAGCGACTGGCGGTGCTTGGTGACAAGGCTGCAGGTCTGGCGGTGACCATCGATGCGGGTGAGAATGATGATATCCATCCGCCGAACAAACAGATTATTGGGCTGCGGCTTGCGCGGCTTGCACGTAATTTGGTCTACAAACAGAATGTGACCCCTAATGGACCCATAATCATATCCGCCACTCGGTCTAATCGCGGAATTGTCATGAGATTTGGTGGTATAGACGGCCGATTGATTGCGCGAAGCGGAACGTCACCCATTGCATTTGAGACGTGCGCCTCGGATCAATCTTCATGTCGTTTTGTCGATACCGTTATTGAGGGCGACACCATAATCCTTCGCCCCGCCGATGCCGATGCCTCTGCTGTTCGGCGTGTGCGCTATTGCTGGGGAGATGCGCCGGTGTGCAATCTCTACGATGCCGCAGGACTTCCCGCAGGACCTTTCGACGTGGACATCCAATGATCATATGACATTTAGCACTGCCTTTGCTTAGCCCCCGGTAGCCTGCGCTCAGCACCTTTAGACTATGTTAGCTCACCGGGGACATGATGGGGGCGATGCAAATGAATGGGCTAAGGCCAAGGCTGACAATATTGGATTTTCGTCATGAAACAGCGGACAACGAAAGTCGAACCATACAGTATTCGCACCTGAGGATTTGCCCCCAGTGTCGTGATTCCAGGGATAATTGTAACGCACACGGAATTGCACGCTCGTAACTGGGGCCTGTCAGATGTAGCGGCTTACGATATTCTCGACATATTCCTGACGTCCCGAGCGCGGCTTGGGGTTGATTTTGTCACCAACCGCCGCGTCGGAGATGGCTTCAAGGTTCGAACTGGGCAAGAGCAAGGTCTTGCCAGCGTCGCTGTTCCAGCCAGCATACCTATCCGATACGAGCGCATCCAATTCGCCACCCTCAATCATTGCCGCTGCATTCAATAGGCTGCGCGCAAGAATGTCCACGGCGCCGATATGGCCGTGGAACAGATCTGCCGCATCGATGCTCTGACGGCGCACCTTCGCGTCGAAATTGTTGCCGCCATTATGGAAGCCACCGTTTTTGAGGATGTAATACATCGCCGTGGTAATCTCACGGATATCATTTGGAAACTGATCGGTATCCCAACCATTTTGAGGGTCACCGCGGTTCATGTCGATCGACCCGAAAACTCCGAGATTAATAGCGCTGGCGATTTCGTGTTCGAAGCTGTGCCCGGAAAGTGTCGCGTGGTTAGCCTCGATATTCATTTTGACTTCCTTTTCCAGCCCGTTGGCGAGAAGAAAGCCGTAGATGGTCTCGACATCAAAATCATATTGATGCTTTGTCGGCTCATGCGGCTTCGGCTCGATGAGGATATCGCCTTTGAATCCGATTTTGTGCTTGTGTTCCACCACCATTTGAAGGAACCGCCCAAATTGTACCTTTTCCTGTTTAAGGTCGGTATTGAGCAGACAGTCATAGCCTTCGCGTCCGCCCCACAGAACATAGTTCGCGCCGCCCAGACGATGCGTCGCCTCAATACAGTGACGCACCTGAGTTGCCGCAAAGCGGAATACATCTGGGTCGGGATTGGTCGATGCGCCCCCCATGTAGCGCGGGTGGCTGAACATGTTGGCGGTACCCCAAAGCAATTTCACTCCGGTTGCCGCCATTTTGGCTTCGATTTTGTCGACGATGATTGCAAAGTTCTTCACGTACTCATCAATGGTGTCGGCATTTGCCATGACGTCGACATCATGGAAGCAGAAATAAGGCAGGCCAAGACGCGTGAAGAACTCGAATGCCTCGTCCAGCTTATGATCCGCACGTGCCTGATCGATGGGGCCACCATGCCACGGCCGATTAAACGTGCCTGCGCCAAAGACGTCAAAGCCGTCCCAGCAGAATGTGTGCCAATAGCAAACAGCCATGCGCAGATGCTCGGCCATCGACTTTCCCATGACCACTCGGTTCTTGTCATAATAGCGATAGGCGAGCGGGTTGGTGGAATCGGTTCCTTCGAACTTGATGGGTTCGATGTCGGCAAAATAGCTGGCGGACATGATTTGTTCCTCTAAAATGATGCTTTGAGATTCTGGTAGAGCGAACGGAATTTCGGCATCCGTTCTGCGTAAAGATCTACCAGCCGGTGATCCGGAACTTCGACGTGAAGAATGGCGGGTGCGGTGCATATTTCCTCAATAGCGGCTCCAGTGTGAGCCAGTTGCCCCAGCCGCGCCGCGCCATAAGCCGGGCCGACTTCACCGCCGTCGCGATAAACAAGCGGTCTGCCAAGGACCGACGCCAAAGTTTTGCCCCAATAATGGGACTTTGCGCCACCGCCGATCACGGTGATGCTGTCGACATACGCGCCGCGGTTGGTCAAAGCGTCCATGCCGTCGCGCAAGGCAAACGCGACGCCTTCGAGCACAGACTGCCCGATGGTAGCCGCGTCGCTTTCATGGCTAAGGCCGAAAAGCACGCCCTTCGCATTGGGGTCGTTGTGCGGCGTGCGTTCACCTGAAAGGTAAGGAAGGAACATTTCGGTTGAAGCAGGTGCGCCGCGCGCCTCGATAGCTGCAAACATGGCGGTGGCATCAACCATCCCACACAAGTTGGCCGCCCAATCGACGCAGCTAGCCGCGCTTAGAATTACCGACATCTGGTGCCAGCGGCTTGGAAGTGCGTGGCAGAAGCTATGCACACCGGCTGCCGGAATTGGGCTGTAGCTGCCATTGGCAAGAAACAGTACGCCTGATGTTCCAAGCGACAGGAAAGCATCACCCGGACGGACGACGCCGACACCTACCGCGCCCGCTGCATTGTCGCCTCCACCTGCCGCCACCGGCACGCGGCCCATGCCCCATGCCTCGGCCACTTCGGCGCGAAGTTCCCCTGTAAACTCGTTGCCCTCAAACAACTTTGGCATGTGCACGCGGTTAAGCCCAGTTGCTGCCAGCATGACATCGGACCAGTCACGGTTGCCGACATCCATCCATAATGTGCCTGCACTATCCGACATGTCGGATGCCAGGTCACCCGTCATGTGCAGCCGGACATAATCCTTGGGTAACAGCACAGATTTGACCTGCTCGAAGATAACAGGCTCGTTCTCACGCACCCATTGTAGCTTTGGCGCTGTAAAGCCTGGCATGGCGCGGTTGCCGGTGATTTGGCCAAGATCGGGAATACTTGCCTCAAGCGCTGCACATTGTCCGTTGCTACGGCCGTCGTTCCACAGGATGGCGGGACGGAGCGCGCGGTTGTCGCTGCCGAGTAGGGTAGCTCCGTGCATTTGCCCCGACAGGCCAATTGCTTTTACAGCTTGGCGGCGCTGCAAATCGAGATCGCTGACCGCGTTATTGGTTGCCGCCCACCAGTCGGTTGGATCCTGTTCTGACCAGAGCGGATATGGGCGTGAAACCGACAGAGGGGAACTGGCACGTTCAACCACGGCACCACGCTCGTCCATGAGAATCGCCTTCACCGACGACGTCCCGATGTCGATCCCCAGATACATACACTCAAACCCTCGCCACCTGATGCATTTATCAATATCAGCAACTAAACGGTAGCGCTAACATTTTTCTGATATTTGGATCATAACATTGAATAAGTTGAGTTATCTTTAAAAACCCTTCTCACCGCTTTTTCGTTTGCGTTGTTATAGTGTAACTAGCATCCGTCACTTAGCCCCTCAGCGTTGACAGATGGGCAGTTTAACTGCAAACCGCTGACGGTAGCGCTACCATCAGCGCAACATAAATGGGTTGCTGGACATCTATTCCGGCGCATGAGGAGGGAAATTTCATGACTGAGAAATCGGGAGAGCAGCTCAATATGCCGCTCATTGCCGCCATTGTGGGCGTTGCCACGATTGGCGGTTTCATGTTCGGGTATGATTCGGGCGCAATCAATGGAACGCAGGAAGGGCTAAAAACGACCTTTGGTTTGAGCGAAGGTGCGCTTGGCCTGACGGTCAGCGCGTTGCTGCCGGGCTGTGCCGTTGGCGCCTTCATGGCGGGGCGGCTTGCGGATAACATTGGCCGCAAAAAGGTCATGATGATCGCTGCGATCCTGTTCATCATCAGCGCCTTTGCATCGGGCGCGGCTAGTTCAGCGCTTATTCTTGCCGTTGCGCGTTTCTTTGCCGGGGCTGCCGTGGGCGCGGCCAGCGTATTGTCTCCGGCCTATATCAGCGAAGTGACGCCAGCAAATATTCGGGGACGACTGTCGAGTGTTCAACAGGTGATGATTATTGCCGGTCTGACAGGGGCCTTCCTAGCCAATTATTTTCTCGCACAATCAGCAGGGTCATCGCTTGGTGAGTTCTGGCTGGGCTATCCGGCATGGCGCTGGATGTTCTGGGTGCAGGCGGTTCCAGCCGTACTGTTTCTTGTCACGTTGCTTGTCATCCCGGAAAGCCCTCGCTTTCTAGTCGCGAAGGGCCGCCTTGCAGAGGCCGAACAAGTTATGACACGGCTGTTCGGGGCCGCCGTTGCAAAGACTAAGGTGCAGGAAATCAAAGCGTCGCTTGCGGGTGACCACGAACCCAAATTGTCCGATCTCAACGATCCTAAAACTGGTAAATGGAGGAAGATCGTCTGGGTTGGGATCGGCCTTGCCGTGTTCCAGCAACTTGTAGGCATCAACGTAGTGTTCTATTACGGAGCAGTGCTCTGGCAGGCGGTGGGCTTCAGTGAAGCAGACTCGCTCAAAATCAATATCCTCAGCGGAATGTTGTCAATTGCTGCGTGCTTGGTGTCGATTGGCCTTATCGACAAGATCGGACGTAAGCCTCTGTTGCTGATCGGTTCGATCGGCATGGCGGTGACCCTCGGGATATTGACCATCTGCTTCGCGAGCGGAACATTTGTCGATGGCCAGTTGGTTTTGCCCGGCGGTGTGGGAACGGTCGCTTTGATCGCTGCCAATGTCTATGTGAGCTTCTTCAACTTCAGTTGGGGGCCAGTGATGTGGGTGATGCTGGGAGAAATGTTCCCCAACCAGATACGTGGTTCAGGCTTAGCGGTAGCAGGGGCTGCGCAATGGACAGCGAACTTTGCGATTTCCATGAGCTTCCCGTGGCTCGCGGCGAATATCGGACTGCCGATCACTTATGGCTTTTATGCGGCGTTCGCTTTCATCTCGATAATGTTCGTGCTGAAATATGTTCATGAAACCAAAGGCACCGAGCTGGAAGATATGGTCGGCTGAACTGCCATCAAACTAACTTTGAAAGAGGCCGTTTTACGGCCTCTTTTTTTTGCGGCACAGTGCCCGTTTATGAAATTGCGGCGTTATTCGCATTCGGTTGCGGCCGAAGCGCCTCGCGCACATGTGATCCTATCACTTTTTCAAGGTACGCATGATAGCTGCAAGTTCCTTTTGGTTTCGATCGAAGATGGCACCAGAACGGTTCACCTTGCTCTGCGGTCTAGCAGACGTTCGGAAAAATGCCTGAAATCTATCGCCAATGACGTGCAGCAGCGGCTAGCGGACATCGGCGTGAAGGCGGTCCACATCAATCCCGGCTGCTTATGAAAAAGCCGCTTTTATGGTGATTTGAATGGGTCAAGGTACGACGAACTGCTGAATGGCGAGATATTTTATACGCAAACCGAGGCTCAGATCCTGATCAAAGCTTGACGCTGGCACTGTAACGCGGAACAGCTTATTGGGTTATTGTTAATTGACGTGGCTCAGGTTGTCTGTCGTAAAAATTTAGGAGAGACTTTTGTCAAACTCTACAATCGTGGAAGTAGCCAAGCTTGCTGGGGTTTCGGTTACTACTGTCTCAAGGTGCCTGAATTCACCAGAAAAGGTGGGCAAAAAGACGCTTGCGAGGGTCCGTCGAGTAATTGAAGAGATTAACTTCAGCCCTAACATGCTGGCGCAAAACTTTCGCCGCGGTAAGACCAACATTATTCTAGTTGTTGTTCATGAAATTGGTAGCTGGCTGTTCGCTGAAATTTTAGAAGGCATTCGGGCAGTTCTCGGCACTCGTTATTCAATCATCCTGACAGAGTCGCGACCTGAGGTAAACGACAACAACTTTATTGAAATGTTGGTTGCCAAACAGGTTGAGGGCGTGATCCTCTTGTGCTCCACCTTGCCTTTCAGCAAGAAGTTGATTGAAAAAAACAAATCCAAATCGCTCCCGATAGTTATCGGTCTGGAGCCTATCAGCGCTGACCTTGGTCAGTTTCCGAGTGTGCATATCGACAATTATCAGGCTGCCTATGATGCAACGCAGTACCTTATCACCTCCGGTCATAAGGATATTGTATTTGTTTCAGGGCCAAAGCAATCCTTTGTCACGAAAGATCGAGAGTTAGGATTTTGTGCCGCAATTCAATCATCTAAACTACCCCTCGATGAAGTTAACATTGTTCATTCCGACCTGACGTCCAATGGAGGCGTCAATGCCGCCATAGAGATTTTCGCGCGATCAGTCATGCCAACGGCTATTTTTTGCGCCAACGATGACATGGCCCTTGGTGTTTTGGGTCTTGCCTCAAGGCGCGGCGTCAGGGTTCCAGAAGACTTGTCGATCATGGGCTTTGACGACACCCGATACGCAGCCATAGCTAACCCGCCGCTCTCGACGGTCCTTCAGCCCGCTAGGGACATTGGTATAGGCGCCGCGAAACGACTTCTGCGAGCGATCGATTCTCCTGAGGATAGTGCTGTAAAGGCGGAAATACTGCCTCACCGTCTGGTTATTCGAAGTTCGACGGGGCCGAGAGGTTGACCTCCATGGCTCCATAAAGCTCGTTGGTACAAGATGTAATTTGACGACGTCCGGGCTTGTCTTGATCAGTATTGTTTGGGAAGTTGTTGAAAAACGCCTCTTTTGATCGAATTGTTTAGATCATTGCCCTTTTTGGGCTTTCTTCCGTTGCCCAAGCGGCTCATATTTCTAAGAAAAATGTCGATAGTCACCGTTCGTGGCTCGACGTGATCATCGGCGCCTTTGAATGAGTCAGGGTTTCATGGAATATGTTCAATTCCGACATCCCATCAGGTTTCACACGCTCGGAAATGAGTCTTTCGGTAAATGGCAAGGGCAGTCCCATGCGGTGGCTGTAGTGGTTGAATCCTACTTCAAAAGTGTCAAATATATTGGCGGTCGCCATCGCACTCCTACAGGTCCCTTGCATGTTGCCTGTCAAAAGCTGACGAGCCATAAGCTCCATTGCCGCTGTGTACCGCCTCATATGAGGCGTGTATACATCGACACCTTGGTTCCACGCTATTTCGGCCGCGTGTAGGGCCGACGCTAACCCAAACTGGGCATGATGACCATTGTCGCGGCAGGTTTCCTGAGTTAGCCCATCGGCCCATTTAGTTGGGTGGAACCAAAACGCGGGACTATTGCCGCCATCACCTTCGATAGCGGCAGGGGTTAAATCCGACTCTAGAAAAATGTAGGCTTTACTTCGGACTTCTAGCCTTTGAAGGCCGCGTTTGAATTCGTCCTTGTCATCGTTGAATACCGCGATCGTCATCAGCGCGTCAATCTGAGTTAGGTCGACATTCCCATTCCAGCGACTGGGGGTTGAAAGCTTCGGGTAGAAAGCGCGCCGAAACATAGTTTGGAAAGCGGCTATGTCGTCAGCCTTCCAATCTGGTGATGTTCGCATGATCTCGGCGGCCTCGCCGAATAACACACCAATCCAGCCAGCGTGCAGCTTGTCTTGGTCGGTCGTCCCCACGAAACCTCGAAAGTCCGCCCACATTCTCAGTATGGCGCTAGATTGGCGCGAATATCTCCTTTTGCCGGTGAGGCGCCATGCCAGAGCGTTTGCATAGGCTTTAACAGCTTCTGATTTGGAGGCGGCTGCCTGAGCTTGGTCGCCGGCATCGATCACCGCAAGCGCTGCGCTGGCCGGCAGTGCTTTTTGTTCAACTTCTTGTAGGGTGCTGGTCCAAGGCTCCTTGCCTTCATCGATCTTTGCCTTGACCCAGTCAAGACTGGCGGCTGTATTCATTGCCCCGGGGTGGCGAAATGCTGAACCGACGTCCGCGGAAATCGGTGAGGCGAGCCCCAAAGCCAGAAGGCTCATTACAGTCAACCATATCCCGGCGCGCAATTGTGTAAAAATTTGTGCTGAACCTAAAGTCATGGAAGATATGGATGCTAGTAATGATAGACTTAGAGGGATGTCGTTGGTTCTAAATTCGGCAATGATCATGCCTTTTACCGAGACTTCTGTCGATCATTCTTGGCTTCCGACAAGTCTGCAACCGCCGAGGCGGCGAGTAGGAAGGCGCCAACGCCATAGATTTGTGTGTCGTCAAAAGTGTTCATTTCCGGCCGATCACTGATGGGTTGAACCCATCCCAGTTTGCCATTTTTATGGACTGCACGCGTTAAGGCTTGCCAGCCACGCTCAACATTTGGTTGGTAGACCAACGGATCGAGCAGACCGGAATTTATGCCCCAAGCCAGACCGTAAACGTAAAACGCTGTGCCACTTGACTCAGGTAAGGTGTCTTTTGGAGCACCAAGAAGCGATGCGTTCCAATAGCCATCGGTCTTTTGTATGGAGGCAAGCTTGGCCGCCATGGTCTGGAAAAGCCCCTCGAACCTCGCCCGATCTGGATCGGATTTCGGCAGGTGCGTCAAAAGATTTGCTAGGCCAGCGAATACCCAGCCGTTGCCGCGGCTCCAGAATATCTTCTCACCGTCCTTGCCCCGCCGTTCGAAAAACCGGCTATCGCGAAAATACAGGCTGCTTTGTGCGTCCTGGAGATAGTCCGTCACGGCCCAGAACTCAGATTTGGCAAACGCCGCATAACGCGGGTCGCCGGTTGCCTTGCTAAGTTCAACCAAGGCTGGGGGCGACATGAACAGGGCATCGCACCAGCACCACCGATCAAAGCATAGCGGATCCCCCGCACCGGCGGGGCGCTCGACAAAGGCGAGGTCTGTTTGTGACGGATGAGCTAAGATCAGATCAAAAGCCTTCCGCATAGGCGCGATAGCTTCTTGTCCTGCTCCATTACGTGCAGCCCATAGATAAGCTTGCCCAACTGCATGGTCATCGGCATGATACAGACGACGTCCCAATTCCCAGCGATTGCTCTCGCCCCGCGCCATGAGGAATTCCCGATATTGCGGCTTGAGACTGCGATCGGCAAGATGCGTCAGACCGATGAAAAAAGCGCCTTGAACCCAACCTTTTGGGTCGGTAGAATCGGCAGCGTTCCTTGGATGCACCTGACCAGCTGCAAGCATTGCAATCTGATGATCTGCGACCTTTTCCGCTATGGTTAGGACGTTTTGTCTTTTTACTGAGTGCGGTAAGCCGGAACGCGCCATTCCTATATTTGACTTTGATACAGGATCAGTTCCGACTGGCGCTTCGGGTAGGCCATTGTTTGTGAAGCCGAGGCTTGCGAATGAAACGATACTGGCGAGCAACAGCCGGACGAGATTTGATTTCATGATGCGTTCCTTCGCCTCATTCCCTGATAATGTGCTTTGAAGTGTTCTCTAAGCAAGGTGACTATAATTCGACGCAATCCGTTAGGTCGGACGAAACGCTCCAGATGTTGAGACCGCCATCGCCGGCGTAAGTATCAATGTCAGCGAGCTCATCTTTGCTAAATGCTAAGTTGCCCAGTGCTTTTAATGTGTCGGCAAGTTGGGCGACTGTGCGGGCACCAACCAATGCTGAGGTCACACGCGGGTCGCGAAGAACCCACGCTATAGCCATTTGCGCCAAGGTCTGCCCTCGCTGCTCCGCGATCGTATTCAAACCGTGTATTCGCTGCAAATTGGCTTCGGTCACCAAGTCGGGGCTAAAGGACCCAGCCTTGCCTGCACGAGCATCGGTAGGTACGCCATTAAGATACTTCTTAGTTAGAAGTCCCTGCGCTAGCGGCGAAAAAGCAATGCATCCAGTTCCCAAGTCATCCAGAGTTTCAAGGAGTTTGTCCTCGACCCAACGATTTAGCATCGAATAGGAGGGCTGGTGGATTAGGAGGGGAACATTATGACATGCTAGAATTTCTGCAGCACGAGCTGTAAGCTCCGGAGAGTAAGAAGAAATGCCAACGTACAAAGCCTTGCCTTGTTGATGCAATGTAGCAAGCGCCCCCATGGTTTCCTCCAGTGGAGTGTCGGCATCGACGCGATGTGAATAGAAGATGTCGACATAGTCAACGCCCATGCGCCTCAAACTCTGATCGCAAGAGGCAATCAAGTATTTGCGCGACCCGCCAACATCACCATAGGGCCCAGGCCACATATCCCAGCCAGCCTTTGTCGAGATGATCAGTTCGTCGCGGTGCGACTTGAAATCAGTCGCCAGAACGCGGCCAAAATTCTCCTCAGTTGAGCCGTATGGCGGGCCATAGTTGTTTGCGAGGTCGAAATGAGTGATCCCGTTATCGAATGCATAACGCAAGATCGACCTGCCTGTTTCAAAAACATCATCGCCGCCAAAATTCTGCCAAAGGCCCAGCGAGATGGCAGGCAGCTTCAGTCCACTGCGGCCGCAACGACGATAAGGCATGGTATCGTATCTAGTGGAGGCAGCGGAATAAGGAACGGGAAAGGCCATTTCAATCAATCCAAAGAAGCAAGAATTGCAGCTACGCCGATTTGCGCGATTTCGAAGTCTTCTTCACCGGTCAGGCCACTGACACCGACGGACCCAATGCAAGCCCCTTGGAAAAAGACCGGTGCTCCACCTTCCCACCCGAGATATCGGGAATCGCCATGATAATGAACGTCCCAACCGCCTTCCGCTGCGGCCTTGCCGAGATCACCACTGGGTTGGCGCAAGCGCGACGATGTGAATACCTTGTTGGTCGCGATGGTTGCCGTAGCGAAACCCGCGCCATTCATTCGTAATAGACCAACCAGCTCACCGTGACTGTCTGCAACAGCAACGCTTCCCGTTTTCTTGCGCGTCTTCAATTCGGCTATACACCGGTCAATAGCAATTCGCGCTTCGTCGTCGCCTAACTGGAAATAGGAATTCATCAATAATGTCCCTGGTTGCGCTATCATTAGTTTGACTAACCAAAACATGAAAACGATGTCAATACTGCCGAGCTTCTTTATACCAAATCCATTGATAATCGCTTGCACTCGCTTTCAATGTGGGGATATGTAGGATGGAAACGTTACCATATAAATATCAATAGGTGCTGTGTGAGAGGGCAAACATGCGTACTAAAAGTTTGAAAATCCGCTTGTGGATTATCGTGTCATCTCTTGCCCTAGTCGCGAGCACCTCTGCCGCAGAGTCCCGTCCTCGGTCCACGGCAACCGGCGCGACAGTCCATCCAAAGCTTTGGCCAGAAGCGAAGTCGCCCATTGGGCTCAGCGCATCGAAAGAGGCCAGGATCGGGCGCATGCTCGCCCAGATGAGCATTGAGGAAAAGGTCGGTCAGGTCATTCAACCAGAGTGGAAGACTATTAAGCCCGAGGAAGTGACCAAATATCACATAGGCTCGATTGAGAACGGCGGCGGCGCTGTGCCGGGCGGTAACAAGCATTCAACGGTCAAAGATTGGCTTGACTTGATAGAGCCCTATTATCAGGCGTCGGTTGTGCCAGGTAAGAAGGTCACTATACCCCTGATCTGGGCTTCCGATGCAGTGCACGGTCATAATAATGTTTACGGCGCCACTCTCTTTCCGCACAATATCGGTCTCGGCGCTGCCCATGACCCTGAACTCTTGCGCCGCATAGGCGAAGTAACGGCTGCCGAAGTTCGATCAACGGGCATGGATTGGACGTTCGCTCCCACCATTGCTGTCGCGCGTGATGACCGCTGGGGGCGCAGCTACGAGAGCTATTCGGAAGACCCGAATATCGTTTCGCAGTATGCGGCCGCGATGGTTGCGGGCATACAGGGCACGGGGTCTGACTTCCTGGGGCCTGATCACGTTATTGCAACGGCCAAGCACTTCCTCGGCGACGGCTCTACGGATGGGGGCAGGGACCAAGGCGACTCCACAGTTTCGGAAGCGGACCTCTCCCGTCTGCATGGGGCGCCTTATGTTCAGGCCATCAATACCGGCACGCAATCTGTCATGGCCTCGTTCAATTCGTGGCACGGGGTCAAGTTGCACGCCAACAAGGCACTCCTGACTGACGTATTGAAGGGCAGGATGGGGTTCGACGGTTTTATCATGGGCGACTGGTTGGCTCACGGCCAGATACCCGGGTGCAGCAATTCTGATTGTTCGGTAGCTTTCAATGCTGGGCTGGACATATTTAACCAACCACAAGACTGGAAGGCTCTTTACGACAACTTAGTACGCCAGGTGAAGTCCGGTGAAATACCGAAGAGCCGTCTAGATGATGCGGTCCGGCGAATTCTGCGCGTTAAGTTTCGCATGGGCGTGTTTGATGCGCCGTCACCGGCCAATCGTGCGACGAGCCTCCAGCCCATTGGGACGCCGGCGCATCGCGCTGTTGCTCGTGAAGCGGTTCGGAAATCCTTGGTCTTGCTCAAAAACAATGGTGTCCTTCCGATACGTCCGAACGCAACCGTTCTTGTCGCTGGCGACGGTGCCAACAGCATCGCCATGCAATCCGGAGGCTGGACGTTGAGCTGGCAGGGTGCAGACAACGGTCCGAATGATTTTCCAGGTGCAACATCGATATATGAAGGCTTGAAGGCGCAGATCGAAGCTTCCGGCGGTCAAGCGCTACTAAGTCCGGATGGCACATCGCCTCAAAAGCCAGATGTTGCCATCGTCGTTTTCGGTGAAAAGCCTTACGCGGAGTTCATGGGCGATCAGAGCGACGTGGCTTTGCATCACAATAACGTCGAAAGTCTGGAACTTATCCGCAATCTCAAGAAGCAGGGTATACCAGTCGTCGCCGTCATGATGTCGGGGCGACCTCTGTACGTGAACCCCCAAATAAATGCAGCCGATGCGTTTGTGGAAGCGTGGCTGCCGGGCTCGGAGGGTGCTGGCGTTGCAGATGTTCTCTTGTCACGCCCTGACGGAACTCCCCAATATGATTTTCAAGGGCGGTTAAGCTTTTCGTGGCCCAAGCGCCCTGATCAAACGCCTCTGAACATCGGTGACGCAGCCTATGATCCTCAATTCGCTTATGGCTTTGGACTTTCTTACGCAACGCGGGTAGTAACGCCCATCTTGCCCGAGGTCGCCGACACGACGCGGTACGGCGAAAGGAACGTCTATTACACCAAAGGAGAAGTCTGGAACGGCTATAGGCTGTGGCTCGGCGACAGCAATGCGCCTCGCATGGACTATGTTGGAACCAAGACGACATTGTACGGTTCGGCAGGGTTAATGGCGGAGCCTCAAAGCGACGGGGCTGTGCACTTGGCTTGGAACGGCAAGTCCAAGGCTTGGGCAGAGATGGGGGCCAATAAACCATCAGACATTGCAAGAGAGGCCAACGGCGCCATGCTGCTTTCTCTCAACCTACGCATCAACGTGCCGCCGACGAGCGATGTCAGGCTCGGTGTGGGAAGCGCATCGGTACCAATTACTAGAGTTCTGAAAAGCCTTGCTCCTGGTGCTTACGCGACCATCGCGGTTCCATTGTCATGCTTCAAGGGGCAGGATTTGGCGGCCACTCCAACAATCTTGCACCTGGAAACAGGCGGTTCGCTTGACCTTTCTCTTGCTGACGTCAGGCTAACTGAAACCAAGGCGGGTGCCGCATGCCCCACGGAGTGAAAATCGCAGGCCGCGCGGCCCCACCGATGCTTGCCCTGGCTCTGCTTGTTGGTCATGCGATCGCCGCAAACCCGGCCGCCGCCAAAGACCCGCAGGCGTCAAAGAATTCCTCTGGCCAACACCGCGTCGTGGTCTGGAATGGCGAAACCGCAAATGTGGGTGGCGGTTGGGTGAACCCGACGCGATCGACCTTTGGTCCACAAACAATAGAAGCGCATAGCGGATCTTCGGCGCTCGAATTCAAATTCTCGGGCGACAACGAGTGGATTGGCGCAGGCTGGAACTGGTTCAACTTCAAGACCGGTGACGACATAGGTACCGATGTTTCGGGGCTAGAAACCTTTAGCTTCTGGATAAAGGTTCGGGGCAAGCCCGTTCAGTTCCGGCTCAATCTGCAATGCAACGGGGCGGTGCTTGATACGCCCGAACAACATTCCACGCGTATCGACGTCCTAACTTACGCGCCTGACATTTTTGACGGCAATTGGCATGAAGTGCGAGTTCCACTTCGAGATTTAGTTGAGTCCAAAGGCTTCAACCCACACAACGTAAGTCAGATCCAACTTGATTTGACTGTTGGTGCTGACACGCAGAACAGCTTTTTCATCGACGACATCTCGTTCGACAATCGCCCATCCACGTAATCAACAACTGCGCATGAAAGGCGTCGACATATTCGTTTTCATATTTGCACGGATCATTCACATGATCCGCCACATTGGAAAGATTGCCGGGCCGAGCAAGTTTGCCTGTCCACCCGGCGCGCTTGACGGTCCTTTCTGGGAGAAATGAATGGCCATCTTTCGTAAAGCCGTTTCACTGGCATGCTGCGTATTGGCAGTCTGCGTGATGACCTCTGAGGTCCATTCGCGGGAACTTAGGCCCGCAAGCGCATCTGTGATTTCAGCGCCTTCAGCAATTCCTTGGAATCGACAAGAAGTTGTTGCACTGGCTGAAAAGGTCGGGAACTATCAATTGGCTACCATGGCAGCAGGCTTAAAGCCGAACCCCTCTGCCGCCTACCCCGACCCAAGAGGCTGGGAGCAGGGTGCACTGTTTGTCGGCCTCATGTCTTTGGCGGATCATTCGTCCCGGCCGGAATTCGCCGCAGTTATTCGCGCCCGAGGACAAGCCAACGGCTGGCGACTTGGTGACATGATCAATGACGCCGACGACCACATCATCGGATCGAGCTATTTCTGGGCATCGCGGCACGGTGCCGGTGACGCCGCGATTGTGCCGATGCGCGCGCGCCTCGACGAAATCCTGGCGAAGCCTCCGGTCAATGATCTAAACTTTGTTGGCAACGGTTTGACCTGCCGAGATCGCTGGTGCTGGAGTGATGCGCTATTCATGGCACCCCCTGTTTGGCTGGAAATGAGCAAGGTCACCGGCGATCTGCGTTACGCCAACTATGCAAAGAGAGAATTTCGCGCGACAACTGGCAAGCTCTATGACCCGGCATCGCACCTCTATTTCCGGGACAGCCGCTTTTTCGAGCGGCGCGGCATCAATGGAAAAAAGATATTCTGGAGCCGAGGCAACGGCTGGGTTTTCGCTGGTCTGGCGCGGATGATTTCGCTGCTTCCTGAAGGCGATGCGGACCGCACCTATATGGAACGCATCTTCAAAGAGATGGCAGTCGCGCTCATTGCACTTCAAAAGCCTGATGGTTTCTGGTCTCCGTCCTTGCTCGGCGATGCTGCGGTCAGTCCGCCCGAGTCAAGTGGTACAGGCTTCTTCACGTACGGACTTGCGTGGGGTGTAAAAACTGGGTTGCTGGATCGATCCACGTACGAGCCCCATGTCCGCAAAGGATGGGCAGCTCTTGTTCGCTCCGTTCAACAGGATGGTAGACTCGGCTACGTCCAGTCGGTAAGCGACCGGCCCGAAGCTGTAGTTTATGATGATACCCAGCTATACGGTGTCGGTGCATTTTTGCTCGCTGCTGGTGAGGTGGCCGACCTTGACCTTCCGGCACCGCCTGTCGCTGCAAGCCTTGAAGTCCATAACCCTTCTCGCTTTGATCAGGGAGCGGCCCTTGCCCAGATCGCCATTGCACTGCCCGAAAGCGATGCTGGCGGATGGTCCATTGAGGCAGGCGGTATTGTCTATCCGGCGCAGTACGAACGCGGGATCCTAAGCTTTGTCATGCCGATCAAGCAGCATCAAACGTTGCAGGTCAGCGTTCGGCCGCAACCCGCGCCTTTGCCCGAACTTGTCCACGCAATATTGAATGTACAAGACGGCGGGAAAATGGAAGCCGGATTGCTTAAGGGCGGGACTTTCCACCTGCGCAAGTCCTACCAAGTCCCCGCTGAACATTTTATCCATGATGGCCTGATCGCCTTTGAAGGCATAGGTTGGGAGTCGGACAAGGTTGCCTACAGGCTTTACTTGGATGAACGTAGCGTCACCGACATTTACGGCAAGAAATTACCTAGACCCATCCTGCCGTCCATAGGACAAAACGAAGGCGACTATCATGTAATGAATGATTGGGGGCAGGACATTTTTCAGGTCGACAAGAGCCTGGGGAGTGGTGGCATCGGCATCGTGAAAAACGGCAAGGCCGAACAAATCGGTCCATCGACTATTGCGGCCGAAGTTGCCAATACCGCAATTACAGGTCATGCAATCGTAACGCATTCCGACTTCGATTCCGGCGGAGGTTCGTTGCGTGCCCACTACAAGATTTCATACGGGCAGGCTCTTACCTTTGTCGATGCTGCAGCAACCGGATCAGTTTCTCCCTTTGCCGCAGGCTTCCGCCATCATCCAGGGGTTCTGCTACTGAAGGGTGGGAAGTCAGAAGCATGGAGCTATTTTGCTTCATGGGGCCAGCAGGCTCTTACGAATGATAATCTGGGCCTAGCCATTTTCTTCAAGCCAAAGGACACAACGGGAGACGTGCGAGACGATGGGCGAACCTATTTCGTGACATTTAAGGATCCAGGTCATGTGCGCTATGCTTTTGGCGCGACTTGGGTGCAGGACTTGAGCGGCGTGCGCGATCTGAACGGATTCAACGCCTGGCTTGACTCAACGGTCGACGGGCTAAATCATCCGGTTGTCGTAAAGTTACTCTCGAAACACGACAAGGATTAAGGAAGAGTAGGATGATCACACTTTCGGTTAATGGCCAACCTCGACAACTTAAAGTACCAGACGAAATGCCCCTCCTTTGGGTGTTGCGGGACGAGCTGGATTTAAAGGGGACCAAATTCGGTTGCGGTGTTGCTCAGTGCGGTGCCTGTACGGTGCATATCGACGGAGAACCCGTGCGAGCGTGCATCACCCCGGTCGGCGGCATCGGTGACGGCAAAGTCGTGACTATAGAAGGCATAGCTGGAAACCGCCAGGGACGCGCCATTCAGGAAGCTTGGCTTGAACTCGACGTTATTCAGTGCGGCTATTGCCAGGCCGGTCAGATTATGACCGCGACGGCTCTGTTGACCCAGAACCCCACACCTGACGACGCAGCCATTGACGTGGCGATGGAAGGCAATCTGTGTCGGTGCGCTACGTACAAGCGCATAAGGGCAGCGATCAAATCAGCATCTGGACAGCCCGTAGACGACACTCGCAACCGCGGCACGGAGGCCTGAAATGGAAACAACACGTCGGCTTTTTCTGAAATCTGGCGTCTTGGCCGGAGGAGGGCTTTTGCTTGGTTTCGGCTTGTCGGCCTGCACAGAAAAGGACGATCCAGGTCCAGTGACAGCAGTAACCGATTATGTCGCTATCTCGTCTGACGGCATAGTGACCCTCATAGCCAAAAATCCTGAAATTGGCCAAGGGGTCATGACCAGCCTTCCCATGCTTATTGCCGAAGAACTAGATGTCCTTTGGGCCAATGTGAGGATAGAAACCGCCGCCTCCGATGACAAGCGCTTCGGCGCTCAGTTTGCTGGCGGCAGTATGGCGACCGCTCTGGAATACATGCCGATGCGCCAGGTCGGGGCTGCAGCGCGTTGGCTTCTGATCGAGGCGGCTGCAAGACGTATGAAAGCCACGCATGACGCCTTCACAACAAAGGCTGGCAAAGTAAGGCACAAGGACGGCACAACGTTTGACTATGGTGAATTGGCCGCCGAAGCCGCGCTTCTGGCTCCACCCGATCCTACTAAGCTTACGCTAAAGGACCCTAAAAACTTTTTGCTAATTGGCAAGACACAGAAAGGATATGACAATCCAAAAATCGTTAGGGGCGAACCGATTTTTGGCATCGACGTGAGCTTGCCCGGCATGTTGTACGCGGTTTATTTGAAGTCACCAGTTTATGGCGCGCGGCTCATCTCGTGCGATCTTTCCGCTGCGAAGGCCGCCAACGGCGTCAAAGACGTATTTGTGCTTAAGGGCACGGATATGCATGGGCTGAAGGATGGTATTGCAATTGTCGCCACTAGTTGGTGGTACGCGCAGGCTGCGCGCGCCCTGCTTTCACCGGTATGGGATGAAGCCGTCGGTAAATTGCACGACAGTGAAATCTATTCCCAAACCGCCAAGACGCTGTTGCTAGGCGAGGGCGAGGTCAAAGAAAAACGCGGCAATGCTGACGCTGCTTTGAGATCGGCTACCCACACTTTTGACGCCGAATACAACGTGCCATTTTTGGCCCACGTCCCGATGGAACCGCAAAACTGTACAGCCGTGGTAAAAGCTGAGGGCGTCGAAATTTGGGCGCCGACGCAGCAACCTAATGACGGCAAGGCGCTCATTGCAAAGACGCTTTCCATCGATCCGGCCATCGTCACCGTCCATATGCGACGATGTGGGGGAGGCTTTGGTCGTCGGCTCGAGAACGACTACATGGCAGAAGCCGTCGCTATTGCGCAAAAGGCAGGTGCACCAGTCAAACTGGTCTGGGCGCGCGAGGATGATGTCGCTCACGATTTCTTTCGCCCCGGAGGTTACTACCGTGTCCGTGCCGGCGTTGATGCATCAGGTAAGTTGGCAGCTTATATTAGCCACAGTGTGAACTTCACCCGTGAAGGCAAGATTGTACAAGGCGATGAGGTCGCAGGTAACGCATTCGCTTTGACCGTCGCTCCACACACCCGTGTTGAGTTCTCCAAGATTGAAACCACCATACCAACAGGTTACCTGCGTGCACCTGTTTCTAACGCGCTTGCTTTTGTGCACGAGACTTTTTGCGACGAGATCGCTCATGGTGCGGGCCAGGATCCGATTGCCTTCCGTCTGGCCCATCTCAATGCCCACATTGATGATTACAACGGAGATCGGTTCGGGGGATACAATCCGGCGCGAATGCGCGCTGTCTTGAAGACTGTCGAGGAGCGTTCGGGCTGGAGAAGTAGGGCCTCCGGCAAAGGCGAGGGCATGGGCGTGGCAACCTATTTTAGCCACCATGGATATTTCGCTGAAGTTGCGAAGGTCAGAGTGACGGACGATGGCAAATGGCGCGTTCTCAAGGTCTGGGCGGTAGGGGATGTCGGAAACCAGATCGTCAATCCAAGCGCAGCCAAAAACCAAGTTGAGGGTGCCGTGATGGATGGTATTGGTTCTATGTCGGCAGAAATTACGTTCTCAAAGGGCCGAGCGGTTCAGACGAACTTTCAAGATATTCCGATGATGCGTATGCCTCAAGCGCCTGAGGTTGACGTGCAGTTTGTGCTTAGTGAATTTCCGCCAACGGGCCTAGGTGAACCTGCCCTGCCGCCTGTCATTCCAGCCGTTGCCAACGCGATCTTCGCTGCATGTGGCGTGCGCCTGCGTCAACTTCCTTTGACAGAACAAGACTTAAGGGCGGCCATTGACACGGCACGTACTTGATCAAGTTCCTGTCGCCATCTACCGCGAATTTTTCCTTAGCGATGTTGCCGCGTACGCCCGCCCTCGGCAGTTCGCGCGAGGCGTCCGAATTGGTGTGATTGGCGATGGCTTATGGCCTTGAGGTTGCGGTGCAGACCCCGGGGAACGAACTATTGTTTACCCTTCTCTTAAAACCTTGTTCGTTTCATAATCGGCCACTCCCTTAAGCTAGACGCTAATCGTGCTTGGAGGAGAGCCAGGTGGTTACAACGGCGCCGCCTGAGCGGGTCAGACGGCGCCATTATATTGCGATATCGTCACCAATCCGGCTTAGAAATTCGCCCGAGCGATGAACGAGAAGCGGCGGTCGTTCATGAAGTAGGAACGCGGTGCCAGTAGACTGGGGTTACCGGTATAGGCCTGCGAAGTCTTGGTCACCTCATTAAGCAGGTTAACGCCTTGGACCCCGATCTTAATGTTATCAGTCACGCTAAAGAATGCAGACGCATCCAACTGTCCAGTCGCCTCGTTGTAGATCGAATAATATGGGAAAATCACATCCGATGCAGTCAGCAAGAAGCGTGAGCGCCAGTTATAAGCCGCACGGAGCGAAACTGGTCCCTTTTCATAGAAGACAGTTGCGTTCACATTATGCTTCGATAGCTGTTCAAGCGGCAGATTGCCGGGAGCTACTGTGGAGTTAGCGGCCAGATTGCCGCCGTTTAGGAACGTATTCGGAAGCCCCTTGCTCTTGATGTAAGTATAGTTGGCCGACGTACCAAGACCATCCAGAAATCCGGGGAGGAAATCATAGGTCTGCTGATGGGCAATTTCGAAACCTTTTACTTTACCCTTCCCGTCAAAGTTGGCCGGGCCACGCACAAGGACGTTCTGCGTAACGCCGTTGTTGGTAATAGAACGATCGGTGACTGCCTGATAAAAGAAGTCACGGATATCTTTGTAGAAGACATCGAAGGTCAGCGAACCAACCCGAGCAAAGTACCATTCCGCCGTCAGGTCGAACTGCCATGCGGTTGCGGGCGTTAGGTAAGGATTGCCAGTTTGTGCCGTCAGATTTCCTGCACCATCTAGGCCGGTGTTCAAGAAGTTCCGAAGATAGGCATTATCAGGCCTGGTAAGTACCTTCGACGCCGCAAATCGGAAATTCACATCGTCTGAAACACCAAGTTTGGCATTAAAGCTCGGTAGGAAATAATCATAATTGCTCTGAGCAGAGTCAAATAGGTTCGATCCATTGGCAAATGTCTGAAGCGCAGCATATTGCGTCGCGTTCAACGTGCTGCATAAACCGCCAGCAGGAATTGTGCCCCCAATCCCGGGACGGGTAACCGGTGCGCAGCGTACACTATAGGGCTGCGAGATGCCAAGCTGCTGCTGCGTCCCAACACTAATTTGGCCATCAGACCTAATGTCCGATGAAACATACCGCACGCCGATATTTCCAGATAGCCGCATCCCGCCAAAGTCCTCGGAACCGAATTTCGCCTGTAGGTACAAGGCCGTGTCCTGCTGGCTGACCGGTTGGATATCTGAGGGCAGGAATGCTGTGCCAGCTGTCACACCACCGCGCTCCGCAAGCGGAACCCAACCGGCATTGCCGCCATTGGCAACCCAAGCAGCGTTGACCGATTTAGCAAAGGTCGAAGATCCGGCATAATCGCCAATCAGATCGCCATTATAGTAGTACGCGCCAGCTGGCCCAGGTGACTGTCCGCGAAAGAAGTCCGGAAAGGCGTAGAAGTCAGCATTGCCGCTGCCGACCTGGCTTACCGAAACCGGACTGTTGCCCGCCCACACTTCGCTCAGCACGCCCCAATTATAGGTGGTGTAGCGAACAGTCTGATCGCGGTCCGCATATCGAGCACCAAACTTGAGCTGACGTAGGAAAGAAGTTTCGTCAAAGTCATAGGCTAGATCACCGCGGAACTGAAATTCCGATCCGGTACTATTTTCGATATGGTCCATTGCCGAGCGCCAGAATTGAACGCGCTTGTCAGCAAAATATTGCGCATCTGACATTGCCCCAAGCGTCGGGTTTGGTCCCGCCCAGCTGTACCCAAGATAGTTCGGTTTGTGCGGGATCACCACTGGTAGGTCGCCGGTCAGATCCAGCTCCTGATCCGCCCAAGTTGAACCCATGATGCTGACGTCAAGATTTTTCTTTACCGACTTTGTGTAGTCCCCGTCGAGGCTAAGGCTCAGTCTGTCCGTCAACTTCGTTTGCAAGTTCAAAGCATAATCGGTGTTGGTGCTTTCTTCGTCAACTTCGCGACGTACAGCAACCTGCTGCAATCCACCAATTGGGACGAACGTATTTGGATTGCCGCGCCAGCCGTCACTTGGATTAGTTATATATCCCTTTTGGAACAGATTATTCTCGTCATAGGTGTAGTTCTGGAAACTGGCGCCAATCGGGCATTCTGCCCGGGTCGTGCCGTCGCCAAATGTCCCATCGGTCCTCAGTTCAGCTGGCCCCCGATTGTTTTGCAAGCAGCCGATTGGCTGGGTACCATATTCCGAGAGATCCGAGCCTGTTTCGAAAGTACGCTCACCCCATTTGTTGGTCGTGTGCGACCGAAGGAATTGCGCGGTCAGCACAGTATTGCGATCAATTGATTCGAACTGGAAGGCAAGCGCCTGACCGTCACGTGTACGGTCGAATTCCTGTGTGCGGAATTGACCACCAAGGGGAGCATAAGCCACCGAACGCAGATCTGCAAAACCATCTGCGCCGGTTGTTTGCGCTGCATTACAGTTGTTGGACTGAGCGGGTAAAAGTGTTGTGTTGTTGCTGCTAGGCAGACGATTTCGGCAGACTTGTGTGCCGCCTGCATTTGCCTTCAAGACATAAGCGCCGTCTCTTGTCTGGAAATTCGAAATCTGCAGGCCATCAGCTCGGCTTTTGATGCGCGAGTAGGAAAGATTGCCCAAGAGTCCAAAGGTACCAATGCCGGTTTCCCAGGTGTTGCTCAGTAGAAGGGAACCTGTAGGCGTCCATTCCTTCCGGAAATCGCCATAATTGCCCTCAAGGTTCAAACCAATATGAAAGCCCTTGTTATCGAAGGGTTTACGGGTGTTGAGGTTGACCGTTCCGGCAAGTCCGCCTTCAATCATGTCAGCCGTCGCATTTTTGCTGACTATGACTGAGCCTAACAACTCGGATGGAACATCCGCAAAGTTCAAGGCCTGTCCGCCAACACCTGCTGCAAACGAATCGCGCCCGTTGAATTCCGAGCGCACAAAGTTCAGGCCGCGAATAACGACACCCGATCCCTCTACTGAGAAGTGGTCTGGATCATTCGAACCAGCAAAGCGGTTAATCGCTACACCAGGAATCCGTTGGAGTGCCTCAGTTACGGAACGGTCGGGTAGAGCGCCGATGTCTTCCGCGGTAATGGCATCCACAATTGTGTCTGAATTCTTTTTGATGCTCTGCGCGTTTGCAAGGCTCGCGCGGATACCTGTGACAACAATGGCGTCTCCATTGTCTTCCGTCTCAGCCGCTGCTGCATCTTGTGCGTAGGACGGAGCGCTGGTCAGCAGCACACAAACCGCAAGCATTGATACACTGGACTTCAAAGGCAAAATCGGCACCGACCCACCCCCCAGTGCACGGATCGACTCAAACAAATTCAATGATTGCTTTTCCATGGCGTAACCTCTCCCAATTGATAGCGCTATCATTTTTACACATTGCGCTTCTGGTAGCGCTACCTATATTTCTATTTGGCGGTTGGCAAGGCCTGAATTAACGTACAAAAAGCGATCGAGAGAATTGTTTGGAAATGGGTGCAAAAAAGTCACATGAGCAATGAAAATCATGCAATCCGCGATATTGTAATCGTTGGCGGCGGCACCGCTGGCTGGATGGCCGCCGCGGCTTTTGGTCGTTTTTTGGATAATGGCCAACGCAAAATAACTGTTATCGAATCAGATGAAATTGGCACTGTTGGCGTGGGTGAGGCGACCATTCCGGCGATCCTGAATTTCAACCGCATGCTCGATATCGATGAAAATGAATTTTTACGAGAAACGCAGGGTACATTCAAACTGGGCATCGAGTTTGTAAATTGGGGTAGGCTGGGCGAAAGCTATTTTCACCCGTTTGGGCATTATGGTCAGGACCTACATGGCATCAATTTCCATCAGCTATATCTGCGCGAATATGCCCGCGGCGACCACCGGTCGATATCCGAATATTGCATGTCGGCCATGGCGGCAAAGCTGGGGAAGTTTGGACGGGCCAATGCGACCGCACGTTCGCCGGTTTCCGAGTTATTCTACGCCTTTCATTTTGACGCATCCCTTTATGCGAAGTTTTTGCGCCGTCACGCTGAGGCCAATCGGGTTGTTCGGCAGGAGGGCAAGATTGTCCGCGTTCATCGCCGCGACAGCGACGGTTTTGTCGAATCCGTAGAGTTGGCCGACGGAACGAAAATCACAGGTGAGTTGTTCATCGACTGCTCTGGCTTTCGCGGTCTGTTGATCGGCGACACGCTGGGTGTAGGTTATGAGGACTGGAGCCACTGGCTGCCGATGGATCGCGCGATTGCCGTTCCGACCGCCAATATCGGCCCACCTGACCCGTTCACCCGGTCAACCGCGCGGACTGCAGGTTGGCAATGGCGTATTCCGCTGCAGCACCGCAGCGGCAACGGGCATGTTTATTCGAGTCAATATCTCGACGATGACGCGGCCGAGGCGGTGCTGATGGCCAACCTCGAGGGCGAAGCTTTGGCGGATCCGCGCCGGCTGCGTTTCACCACCGGAAGGCGTGATCTCAGCTGGAGTCATAATGTCGTGGCGCTTGGCCTTTCTGGTGGCTTTCTCGAACCGCTGGAATCAACCAGCATCCATCTGATCCAGAACGGCATTGCGCGGCTATTTGCTTTGTTTCCAGACAAAAACTTCAATCCGCTCGAACGCGACGAATATAATCGCGGGATGCGCGATCTTTATGAGGATATCCGCGATTTCATCATCCTGCATTACAAGGCGACGCAGCGCGATGACACTCCGTTCTGGCGCTATGTCCGCGATATGGACATACCCGAGCCGCTAGCGCGCAAAATGGAATTGTTCAAAACACGGGGGCGAGTGTTCCGCGAGAATGCAGAACTGTTTAGCATGCCGAGTTGGGTTGCGGTGATGTTGGGGCAGAACATCTGGCCCGAGCACTGGGACACGCTGACCGATGCGCTCGATGAAAAGCGCGTAAGCGAAGCGATGGCGCAGATGCGTCGAGGCTATACAGCGACCGCCGATGCGCTGCCCACGCACGAGGAATTTTTGCGAAAGGCCGGGGCATGGGCCGCATCGGACGTCCGGATCGTGCAGCCATGAATGACTATGCCATTCGCAAAATGGTGATCGTCGGCGGTGGTACCGCCGGATGGATGACGGCGGCGGCATTTTCTCGAGTGTTCGGCGCGCTGCCGGGGCTGCACATTGAGCTTGTCGAATCCGATGCCATTGGCACTGTCGGTGTTGGCGAAGCAAGCATCCCTGATATCTGCCTGTTCAACAACTTGCTTGGCATCGATGAAAATGAGTTCGTGCGCCAAACCGGGGCGACCTATAAGCTCGGCATTGAGTTTGTCGACTGGACGCGGTTGGGGCATCGTTACGTTCACCCCTTTGGCCATTACGGCATCGATATGATGGGTATCGAATTCCAACATTTCTGGCTTAAGGGCAAAGGGCTTGGCGACAACAGCCTGCTCGACGCCTATTCGATGGCGGCGGTGGCGGGCAAAGCAGGCCGGTTCATGCGGCCGCATTCGGACCAGCCCAATTCGCCGCTCTCCAAATTCAGCTATGCCTTTCAGTTCGATGCGGGCCGTTATGCGAAATATCTGCGCGCTCGCGCAGAGGCGCAGGGCGTCAAGCGGACAGAAGGCAAAATCACAAAGGTCGAGCAGGATAATGAGAGCGGTTTTGTCACTGCGGTCGTTCTTGAAAACGGCACGCATATCACGGGCGACCTGTTCATCGACTGCTCGGGCTTTCGCAGCCTGTTGATTGGTGAAACGCTCGGCGTCGGGTTCGAGGACTGGACGCCGTGGTTGCCCTGCGACCGAGCGGTCGCCATTCCCTGCACGCATCCGGAAGGCGAATTGAGCGAACCGCTTACCCGCAGCACTGCGCGGCCCGCTGGCTGGCAATGGCGTATTCCGTTGCAGCACCGGATCGGCAATGGCCATGTTTATTCAAGCATGCATATGTCTTCTGACGAGGCAACTTCCTTATTACTTGCCCATCTTGACGGCGAGCCGCTGGCCGACCCCAACTATATCCGTTTCACTGCCGGACATCGGCACAAGGCGTGGGAGAAGAATGTGGTTGCGTTGGGCTTGGCAGGTGGCTTTTTGGAGCCGCTTGAATCGACTGCGATCCATCTGGTTCAGGCAGGCATTGCCCGACTGATGACGCTGTTCCCAACTCGCGAATTTCGCCGCGAGGAAATCGACCGCTTTAACCGCGAGTCGATTGAAGATTATTCGGAAATTCGCGATTTCCTTGTGCTGCACTACAAAGCAACCGAGCGCAACGATTCCGCCTTTTGGGACTATTGCCGCACGCTGGAGCCGCCGCCTGGGCTGGCGGACAAGCTAGCAATGTTCCGTTCGTCGGGCAGGGTGTTCCGCGAGAATAACGAGCTGTTTACTGAGACGAGTTGGCTGTCGGTGATGGTGGGGCAAGGCATGGAGGCAGACGGCTATCACCCCGCAGCCGATTTACTGCCAGATAATGAAACGATGAACCGTCTCGCGCATATCCGTAGCGTTGTTCAAGGCACGGCGGATGCGATGCCAACGCAGTCCGAATTTCTCATCCAACAGGGTAGTGTGATGGTGAAGGGGTGACGTGGCTGTCCGAGCCAGTAGCGATTGCCGAAACCGGTAAAGCTGGTTTTACTGAATTTCACGAACATATCCGTCCTGCGGCAAAGCCGTTGGTGATGCGCGGTTTGGTCGCCGACTGGCCATGTGTAGCTGCCGGACAACGAGGCGATAGAGCGATGGTCGCCTATCTGAACGAATGTGGCACGACCCGCCCGGTAACCGCGCTCGCGGCGGCTCCGTCCGAGCAGGGGCGGCTTTTCTACAACCCGCAATTGACCGGATTTAACTTCATCAAGGGGCAGGGCCAACTGGCCAAATTCTTAGGCGACCTGATGGATGAAAATGCCAAAGACATGCCGCACGCAATGTCCGTCCAGTCGGAAGTCCTGCGCATCGTATCGCCGCGCTTTGCGCAAGCGAACCGGCTTGATCTGTTACCCGATGTTGAAGGCCGCATCTGGCTCGGCAATCGCGTTCGGACGGCAACGCATTACGACCTGAGCGAAAATGTCGCCTGCAATGTAGCGGGCCGCCGCCGTTTCATATTGTTTCCGCCCGAGCAGATTTCTAACCTATATCTGGGGCCGCTCGAACTTACCCCTGCGGGAACGCCGACCAGCCTCGTTGACCCAATAAATCCTGACTTGGAGATCTATCCGCGTTTTGCAGAAGCATGGAAATATGCGCAAACCGCAACGCTCGAACCCGGCGATGCGATCTACATCCCCTATGGCTGGTGGCATGCGGTAGATAGCCTAGATACACTGAACATCCTCGTCAATTACTGGTGGAACAACCCGCATGAGGTTATGGCTCCGCCTTATGATGCGCTACTTCACATGATTGCGGCCTTCCGGCATCTGAACCCCGAACAGCGAGAGGTCTGGCGCAATATCGCCGAGTATTTTGCCTTTGGCGAGCATGATCCAGGCGCGCATTTGCCAGACGGATCGAAGGGCATGCTTGGGCCGTTTTCGCCGAACCTAATCAGCAAGATGATGGCCTACATCAGAGCCTCGATGCAGCGTTAAACACCAGGCTGCGGCAATACAGACTCCAGCCATTCGCCATAAGGCGGCGCTGCATCTACCGCTGCGCGCGCCGCATTTTCCGCCTGCTGCGTCAACGAGCGGTTCCGTTCAGCCGACTGGGCTAGCGCGTGGGCTGAGGGTGACGAGGATATGCCCAGCGCCAGCAGCATAGCGCTCCACTCCGATGGCAGCACCGGCGCTTCTTCGAAAAAGGGCATCCGACCATGTCGCCGGTGCATGTCGATCAGCAGGTTGAACGACGGCGAATATGTGAGTTGCGACACACGCGCCGTAAACGGCGTGCCGGGCATTCCGAGCGCGGCATAATGGCTAGTCAACCAATCACGCAGCGACGAAGCCATCAGCTCCGCGCGGCGGTTATACTCTTCGCGTTCGCGTGGTTCGACGTTGCGCCCTGGGAGCAGTTCGAGCAACAAAGACAACTGTCGGTGGGCGAGATCCAGATTTGTACCGCCAATTGGCTCGAAACTCGCCGCTGCGTCGCCCAAGGCAACGACATTGCCGACAAAGGGCCGGACGAGTGCGCCGGGATGAATTGCCGCGGCGATGGCAGCGGAAGCGCCTGCCCCTATTAGATGCGCTTCCGCGTCGGCACTGTCCAGCGATGCGGGGAATGCAAATATCCGCTGCACCCCGTCACGCCCGCCAATCTCGTTCAACCAGCCATGCGGGGTCAGGGTCATCCGATCTTCGAGCGCCAAAACCGGTTCACCCGGCGCGGCGATCAACACTCGATCGCAGGGCAGATTTTCCCTCCAGCTGTCAAGCGTCGCGCCGTCCATCCTGCTCATCAACCAGCGCATAGGACCGCTACAATCGATAAACAGGTCTGCGGCAATCGCTCCAGCATTGTCGTCAAGAATGACTGCATCGATATCGCCCCGTTCGCTATATTGCACATCAGCGGGGAATTTTGGTGCATATTGAATGCCAAGCTGCATCGCCTTTGCAATCAGCAGATTGCGATAGGCCTCGACATTCCATCGGAGCGCGTAATCAATAGTGGCGAGCGGTGAGTTGGGGTCGCCATCGGGTGGGCAAAAACGGCCCGTAGCAGCAAGCGCCGCGGCGGGTGTTAAAATCCTTGCTTCGGCTGCCCGACCGGGACTGCGGACGGCCTCAAAATGTCCCGTAAACGCGTTGCCAAGCGCCGGGTTACCGCTGCCATAGCCGCTGATGCCCTCATGGGTCTCACTTGCCCAGCCGCGATAGCGAGTAACTAACCGGTGGCTCGCTCCAGCCCTTTGCACCAAATCCATTTCGGATATGCCGAGCCGGTCATGCAGCCGGTTGGTAAAGGGCATTGCTGTGCCAATACGGTCGGCAAAAGCAGCGTGATCTGCCGGACTCGGGATTACAGTTACCGTCGTGGTCGGTAGTGCCTGGCGCAGGGCGATGGCGGTCAGTACGCCTACCTGTCCGTCGCCAACCACCAGAATGGCGTGCGGCAGTTCGCGGGGCTGAGCAGCATGATTCATAGCTGCGGTGCCAATCGCTCGCTGCGCGAATGCAGATAGGCGCGATGGTCCGGCATGGTCGCGACTTCCATGTCAATTGCATGCTTCAGCGAAGACAGTGCGCGTGCCATACCGCCTGGGTCGGGAACCGAAACGCGCGGGTCGATGCCGTTGGGAAGGATGTTCTGCCCCAGAAAGACCGCTATCCAACTGGCGTCGTAAAACAACCCTTCGGAATATTTGGCAATGCGTCCTGTCCGTTTCCAAAGTTCCATCTTGCCCGCCAGACTGTCTGGCACCTGCATCGTGCGAACATGATCCCAAAATGGCGAATCATCCCGCGTTGTAGCGTGGTAATGCAGGATCAGGAAATCGCGGATGCGGTCATATTCCATGTCAACGAGCCGGTTGAACTCGGCGCGGTCCGCGTTCTCAATCTTGCCGTCCTTGGGGAATAATTCGATCAAATAGGTGATAGCCATTTGTGCTAGATAGATACTGGTCGATTCGAGTGGCTCAAGAAACCCGCTAGCCAGCCCGACGCCGATGACGTTTTTGACAAAGCTGTTCTTGCGCCGCCCGGCCCGGAATTTCAGGATGCGGGGATCCGCTAGCGAAGCGCCTTCGACCGCAGCGACAATCGCATCCGCCGCTTTGTCGTCGTCGACGAAGCTGCTCGCATAGACATAGCCGTTGCCGACACGGTGCTGCAACGGAATGCGCCAACGCCAGCCAGCGGGCATGGCTATCGCGCGGGTGTAGGGCTCGATTATCTCGCTAGCCGCGGCGCAGGGCATGGCTACCGCGCGGTCGCAAGGTAGCCAGTGCGACCAGTCCTCCCACTCCGCGCCGACAGCTTCTCCTAGCAACATGCTGCGGAAACCAGAACAATCGACAAACAGGTCGCCATTGACGCGCTGTCCGTTGTCTAAGAGCAGCGTGGTGACATTGCCCGTTTCACTGTCTTTCTGGACCTCAATAACTTTGCCTTCGATTCGTTCAACGCCTTTGCTGAGGGCGAATGTGCGCATATACGGACCGAACAAAGTCGCATCGAACTGATAGGCGTAGCCATAGGTTGAACCAAGCGTTTGATCGTTTGCGGGTGGACGAAACCGGTTTGCGAGCGCTGCTGCAACGCCCATTGAATAGTCGCTAATCGGACCAGCATCACCCCTTTGCTGCGCGGCGAGCCAATAATGGTGGAATGATATCCCCGCCAGCTCTTCACCGAAGCTACCGAATGGGTGGATATAGCTGTCGCCAATCTTACCGAAATCGCGGAAATCGATGCCCAGCTTGTAGGTAGCGTGCGTCTCCCGCATGAAGTCGGATTCGTTAATACCAAGGCTTTCGACAAAGCTGCGTAGGTGCGGCAACGTAGCCTCTCCAACACCGACAATGCCGATATCTTCGGATTCAACGAGGGTCACGCGAACTTGTTCCCCAAGCATGACCGCAACGCCGGTTGCCGCCATCCAGCCCGCTGTGCCGCCGCCAAGTACTATGACATGGATGGGTTTTGCGCCACCGTTACTCATAAAAGTATCCTTCCCCAATGGTCGTACTTAGGTCACTCCGCTATACTGCCGTTAGCTAACGGCCGCGCCAGTTTATTTATCGTGCCGATGCCGTCTGAAGTGCCGCAGCAAGTTTCGAGTGCAGTGGTTTGGGTGCAAAATCGGCACTATAAGGGCAGGCACGTTTAGCAAGTCCATCAGTGCGGAGCGGTTTGAACTCCTGCAACCATGAATATGAATCACACATGCCCCATGCAAGCACATCCTTGAGTTGCGGATAGTCCAACATGACTTCGAAATAGGCTTTAGCGTAGTCCGCAACCGACCGGTCCCGCGCCGAAATATCCCCGGGCAAAGCCTGATCGTTTACGTCGAATTCGGTGATCAATATATCGTAATTCATAGCCACCACCTCATCGAGAAATTTACGCCATTCCCGTTCCTGCCTCGGCCCAGTTCCTGTGGAGGGATCATATGTATCGATTCTGATATGCGATTGGATGCCTAGCGCATCGACTGGCACACCGCGCGCCCTGAACCCTTCGAGCAGCTTGAGCACGCCCGCTCGGTGTTTTTCATTGCCTGGTTCCCAACTCATGTAGTCATTGTAAACGAGCTGGGCATCTGGCAGTTGTGCGCGTGCGGTTTGGAAGGCGAGATCGACCAGCGCCTCGGTGCCGCCAATGGCCCGGGAAATTGCGGTTTGTGCCAGCGTTGAATCTTCCATTACTGTCTCATTGACAACATCATAGCTCAAGATGCGGCCGCGATAACGGTCGGTAACTGTCGTAATGTGCGTGGTCAGCAAGCGTGCTGCTTCAGTTGCCGGGTTGGTACCAAAGTCATAGGCCTCCAACCAGCTCGGCTGCCATTGCGGACGATGCCACATTAATGTGTGACCGCGCATTGCCATATTATTTTTCTCGGCAAAGGCCAGTATTTCGTCAAATGGCGCAAAGTTGAAAGACAATGGGTCGGGGCGTAACGACTGCCACTTCATTTCATTCTCTGCGACCAATATGCCGCAGTCGCGTTTCAGCAGCGACGCATAGCCTGTGTTTCGGAACGAGCCTGAACCGCTATGCCCCGCCCCAACCGCTGAGCCGAAGCGCATACCTTTGGCCTTCGCAAGCTTATGCAGACTGTCGATTGCGGACGCAGTGCCAACAGAATTGACAGGCGAGCTGTAGTTTCCTGAGCAAGCCGTTGTCGCCAGCGCCAGCACCGCCGCCAGACCCTCACGCCGTGTCATTTCCATTTGGATTCTCCCCGATCAAGGCGTGACGGTAAGCGTGACCGTTTTTAAATTGGCAGAGTCTGGACCCGCCATAATGTCGAACTCGCCCGGCTCCACGACGCGCTGCATCTTGTCATTCCACATCTGGAAAGTTTCGGGCGTGAGCGTGAAAATGACATTTTTGCTCTCGCTCGCTGCCAAAGTTACCCGTTTGAATGCCTTCAAGTCTTTGACTGAACGTGTGACTGAGCTAACTTTGTCGCGGACATAGATTTGCACGGTTTCGTCACCTGCGCGGTCGCTGGTGTTCTTAACCGGAACAGTTACGGTGACTGTGCCGTTTGCCGCAATTGTCGCCGATGAAAGCGTCGGTGCGCCAAGCTCAAATGTTGAATAGCTCATGCCAAAACCGAACGGGTAAAGCGGGGCCTTTTCATCAAACAGATAGCCGCGCCGTGCGGTTGGTTTATGGTTGTAATAGAATGGCAATTGCCCAGCGTTGCGCGGGAACGTGACGGGAAGTTTTCCGCCAGGATTGACGTCGCCAAACAGCACATCGGCTAAGGCATTGCCGCCCTGCTCGCCCAGATACCAGCCTTCAATTATTGCATTGGCTTCAGAGGCAATCTTGCCGATCGAAGCTGGTCGGCCATTTATCAGTATCACCGTAATTGGTTTTCCAGTCGCCTTCAGCGCATCGAACAAGTCCTGTTGCTCGCCCACCAGATCAAGGCTGCTGCGATCACCCAAATGGCTTTCTGCCCACCCCTCGCGGCTGGTCTGTTCGGTATCGCCCAGCGTCAGAATGATCTGGTCGGCATTCTTTGCGGTTTCAACTGCTTCGGCAATCAGCTTGCGGTTAGCTGCCGGATCGGCAAGCTTGACCTCATCACCCCACCAATCGTCATCTTCGGTGATCTTCACACCTTGCGCAAAAACGACATTGGCGTGTTTGCCGGCCTTGGCCTTGATACCGTCTAGAATTGAGACGGTCACCGCCGGCTGGCCGTAATAGCCACCAAGCCGCGCCACGGCGGCACTTGGGCCGATGACTGCAATTGTTGCAGCCTTCGATGTTAGGCTCAAAGGCAGCATACCGTCATTCTTGAGTAGCGTGATCGAACGCTGCGCCGCTTTCAATGCCAGCACCTTTGCCGCCGCGTTGTTGGTAATCTTGACCGCAGCATCGGCATCGGCATAGGGATTTTCAAACAGCCCGGCGCGGAACTTCATCGCCAGTATCCGGCCTACAGCCTGATTTATAGCCGCTTCGGAAACCTTTCCTTCGCGCACCGATGTAATCAATGTCGAGTAGGCCGCTCCTGTTGGCAAATCAGAATCCACGCCGGCCGCAAGCGCGAGTATCGCAGCCTCGGCTTTGTCCTTTGCAATGCTATGCCGACCGGCCAACTCATCAATCGCATAATAGTCACTGACCACGGCGCCTTTGAAACCCCATTCCCCGCGCAGTACATCGCCCAGCAGCCATTTGCTGGCATGGCTTGGGACGCCGTCGATTTCGTTATAGGAAGCCATCACCGCTTGAATGCCAGTACGCTTGACCACCTGCTCAAAAGGTGGGAAAAAATATTCGCGCAGCACGCGTTCGGAGATGGAAGCAGGGCCGATATTGGTTCCGCTTTCTGGCTGGCCGTGGCCCGTCAGGTGCTTCAGTGTTGCAAACACTTTGCCTGGAGCAAGCGTCGTGACCCTGCCCGTGCCTTGCAAGCCTTCGACGGCTGCCACGCCCAATTCGGCTGTGAGATAGGGGTCTTCGCCAAAAGTTTCCTCGATCCGGCCCCAGCGTGGGTCGCGGGCAATATCGACTACCGGTGACAATGCGAGGCTAACGCCGCGAGCGCGGATTTCGCGGCCAATGACGACGTTGATCTCTCGTATCAAGCCGGGGTCCCACGACGAAGCTAGGGCAATAGCCTGCGGGAAGCTCGTAGCGTCTAGTGCTGCGTATCCGTGCAAGCCTTCTTCGTGCATCAATATAGGAATGCCCAGTCGGGTTTGCGTCATCGCATGCTTTTGCAGCGCATTCACAAGGCGCACGGTGCCACGTACATCACGCCCCTTGACCTTGCGGGGTGACACTGGACCTGATGCGTCAGACGGACGAGCAAACTGACCGATGCCATAGGGGAATTTGGCTGACATTTTCACAGCGTCAAACTCGCCTTTGGCATCGAAGACTTCGGCCTTTGCATCCCAAACAGTCATGGTTTGGGCGACTTTTTCTTCCAATGTCATTTTCGCCAGCAGGTCATTTACTCGCGCGTCGATCGGCGCTTTGGCGTCTTTGTAAAGCGCTTCCGCTTCAACGGCCTCTGTGGCAGAAGCATGCACGGGGTAGATTGCGGTTGCCGCGATCTCAGCGGTACATAGCAATAATGCGGCGGCACCAGATTTCATCGTCGCTGTCTTCCCTGGCGCTTGAAATGATAACGCTACCATGAAACAAGTCGAAGGCGTCGTCAATCTCTGACATGGTGTTCACATCGTACTTGAAAAGTATTGCGGAGCTTGGCATTATAGCGCTAAAGTTATCTCCGTGAAAATCGGCAACGACATAAATCAGAAATCACAACGTGGGCATCAAGGGGGAGCCACGATAGCCGATGTCGCTTGCGAATCTGGGTTCTCGCCTATGACTGTATCACGTGTCATCAATGGTGAGAAAAATGTTAAGGATTCAACCCGCGAAGCAGTTCTAGCCGCCCTGAAAAAATTGCAATATTCTCCTAACCTTGCAGCCAGATCACTTGCTGGAGCTGAACCCATCCGGATTGTGATGCTCTACGGAAACCCAAGCTTCGCCTATCTCAGCCGCTTGCTCGTCGGCACTTTGGAGCAAGCCAGAAAAAGCCACGTCCACTTGATCATTGAGCAATGCGATAGCGAGAAGGGCATCCGCGACGTTTTCAATGACCTTGTCGAAGGCGCCGTTGACGGTATTGTCTTGTCCGCCCCGCTGTCCGACTCGGCGACCGTTCAGGAATTGCTGGAAAAAACGGACATTCCATGCGTCGCGGTCAACAGCTGGTCCCCGCTCGATAAAATGTCGGTGGTCCATATCGACGATGTTGAAGCAGCTGCCACGATGACGCGGCACCTTACGTCGCTGGGGCATAAACGCATCGGCTTTGTCAAAGGGAACCCCGAACATAACGCCAGCCTGCAGCGCCTGAAAGGCTTCGAAGTGGCGATGGCAGAGGCAGGATTGCCCGTTGACCCCGCATTGGTGGTCGATGGCCTGTTTACATACAGGTCCGGATTGCAAGCAGCTGAGCAACTGCTAGATCTTCCTGACCCGCCGTCAGCCATTTTTGCGAGTAATGACGACATGGCAGCGGCCGTCATAACGGTTGCTCATCGGCGGCATTTGGATGTTCCACGAGACCTGACGGTTTGTGGATTTGATGACACCGACTTTGCATTGTCGATTTGGCCAGAACTCACCACGATACATCAGCCGATTGCTGAGATGTCGCGGGCAGCAGTAGAAATACTGGTTGAACGTATTCGCGAAAAGCGGTCAGGACGGACACCAAAACGCGAGCAGAGGTTGCTCGATTTCACGTTCGTTCGGCGTGAATCGGATGGTGCACCACCTTCAAAGTGATGGTGGGCCAGCATAAGGGCCGATAATTGTTCCGGTGAATAGCAATCCGTTGAACTCAGTCGCAAGAACACGCCCGTCGGCGTCGGCAAGCAAAGTCTGCCATTCGCCGTCATTGACGGAATAGGTAAAGTCATAAGCGGCGCCTTTGGCCGTGATGCGCAGCCGAAGACTTGTCCCGCCCTCGAACGATGTCTCAGCAAGAACGCGGTCCTTTCCCGCATCGTGATGGCCGCTGCGGACTGCAATGATTAATCGCGTGCCGTCTAATCCAAAGAAATATTGGTGCTGTTCATCGGCAATGGCAGCCAAGCCTGCGCGCTCGCCATCCTTGAGAAATCTCGAACGTAACCCCGTTTCAATTGTCGCATAAGCATGCTGTTGGCGCCGTCCGACAAAAGACGGTTTGCCGTCGGCGCCTATCTTCAAGGCACCTGGCGTTGAACTCAGGTCGATCCATTCGTCGGTCGGACCGCGCCGCATAAGCCAATCATGGCCAAGCGATTTACCGGTAAATTCGTCGCGCCATTGCGACCAATTTGAATTCTTGGGCGCCGCTCCTAACTTAGGTCGCCGTGTGACGTGGGGCACCTCCTGGCCTTGGGCTAATATCACCGGCCACTCGCCGCTCCAATCGACCGGTAGCAGGAAGGTTTCGCGCCCCAAATTGGTAAGCCAACCTTCATATGGCCGGTTGCCGAGGAATACAGACCACCACTCACCGTTTGGCAGTTGCACAAAGTCAGCGTGGCCGGTTGCTGTAACAGGGAATGGTCGTTTGGGGTCAAGGTCGCGCTGAGTGAGGATTGGGTTGTTCGGTCCCGCCACATATGGTCCGGTTACCGATTTGCTGCGGAACACCGTCTGTGAATGTTCGCCCGACGTCCCGCCTTCCGCCGCGATCAGGTAATACCAGCCACCTTTCTTGATGATGTGCGGCCCTTCGGTCCAAATCGGCTTTTCCGCGGGAGATGCACCCTTATCGACGAGGACGCGGCGTGGCGGGATTAGCCGCTTCGCCACGAGGTCATATTCTTGGATCCACAAGGCGCGGTGACCTTCATAGTCCGGGGCGCTCTCGGGCGGACCGTTGTAAGTAATCCACACCCGGCCATCGCCGTCAAAAAAGATATCCGGGTCGATGCCATCAATCTCCTTTAGCCAGACCGGGTCGGACCAAGGCCCTTTTGGATCTCGCGCGGTGATGATGAAATTGGACCCGCAATCGATGCAGGTGTTGATGATATAGAAAAGCCCCATGTGCCAGCGGATTGTCGGCGCAAACAAACCGCGATTTATGCCAACGCTTTCGATGTCAACCATGCCAGGCCGGTTAATTGCATTGCCGATCTGCTGCCAAGTGACGAGATCGCGGCTATGGTAGATTGGCAGACCAGGAAACCAGCCGAACGTTGAATTGACCAGATAATAGTCTTCGCCGACCCGGACGAGGCTGGGGTCGGGATGGAATCCAGGTATAATTGGATTGCGGTAATCCCCGGATGTGACGGGAATGGCGTCCTCGACTGGATCTCGGCCCTGATAGGACACATAGTCGAACATGGCTTGCGCGTGTCCGCGGGACGCAACTAGCAGCGCGGCTAAGCCGACTATCGAACGTTTAATCATGCGTTGACTGCCTTCAAGAGGATGGTCGCTGTGAAGTATTCACCAGGCGCCACGATCGGCATTGTGGGTAGTTCTCCGGGTAGATTGAGTGCGTTGTTGACATGCGGCACAGGCTCGAAACAAAAGGCACTACCGTCCTTTGGCACATAGACGACTGCTGCTTCCATATCTGCTGTGATCTCGAGTGCGAGCTGTCGTCCCGTCCAATGAATGCGGGTTTTGTCATCCCAACCGGCATAGCAATGGTCGATACTGCGTCCCGCAACTTTGCTGTCAGTGCTGAAATCGAACTCGCCATTGGGTGTTATGGCCTCGTATGGCATGGCGTCTTCGCCCGACATAAGTACGCGTGCGGCGGTGAAAGTTAAGTGTGCGCCATCCATATCAAAATAGGGATGATGGCCAAATGCGAGCGGGGCAGGTTCATCCGATAGATTGGTTGCGATAAGTTTCAATTCCAACATACCGGCACTTAGCGTAAATCTCTGTGTAGCTTCAAAAGGCCAAGGCCAGCGGGCGTCCGCATCGTGTTGCAGCTTGAGCACGCAATATGCATCGCTTCGCTCGGCTATCGTCCAAGCTTGTTTCCACCCCGTGCCATGGATCGCATGCGGTTCAGGCGCGAAATTGGGGGTTATTTGGATTTCGCGCCCTTTCCAAATAAACTGCGCATTGCCGATCCGGTTCGAGAACGGCACGAGCGGAAACGAGGCCATTGCAAGTGGATCGCCCGATGCGATGGCGTCGGCATCTGCGCGCCTTAACATTTCTTGTTCACCGACTGACCAGCCGATGATGCTCCCCCCGAGAGCAGGGCAAATGGTGGAGATATTGTCGCCGCAGACGATGCTGACTAGTTCAGGCAGAACCATTATTGGTTGCTGCTAGGTGTCAGCTTCGATGTGTTAATGACAAACACTTGGCCGACTTCGATCGCCTGCGCTGCTGCACCGAAATACAATGCTAGTACACCCTTGCCCGCGTCAATTGCCGTTTTTGCCTGGGTCTTGACTTGTAGCAGTCGCCAAGTAGGCCCCAGCGTCAGGACATTTTCGCCAAAACCAGGGTAGGGCGGATCATTCGCCTGCACCCGGATGCCGAGTTTGCTCGTGCCATCGGGTGAGCCACCAGGCGCGGTGCGGGCGAGTATACCGATCAGTATGACGTCGCCTTCGGCAATTGAATCGGTAATCGGAACGATCGCGCCAATCTCAAAAGCATTTGCGGCAGCTGCGGCGGTCCGAACTAGCAACGCAGTGCCGCCGGTTCCTGGAATGTTAGGTGACGGAACCGTCTGATGCGTTGCGCCCGGACCGTAGACCGCCCAATCCTTGTTCGCTGGGTTGCTGATCAATTTACCTTTGCCTTGCAGTTGAGGCAAGATGTCGGTGGTCGCCGATTGTTCTGTCTTGCCCGACTTGGTTGTGAGGGACGTTGTGCCGGATGCAACAATCGTCTGGCCAATTTCGATCACCTGTTTGGCTCCCGACAATTGGAAACCAACAACTGCCTGACCCCTGGGAATGCTAATGTTGGCCTTCGCTGCGACCTGATAAAGCTTCCAGTCTTTTTCGATCAATATCGTGGTGTCGCCAAAGCCGGAATAAGGCGGGACATTTTGATTGAAACGCACGCCTATCCGGCCTCTGCCGTCGCTCGTTTCGGCAGAAACTGTCCGAGCATAAAATGCGACAACGACGTCGGTGCCGGACTTTATTCCCGCAGTTATTGGTGCGTTGGCGCCCGCTTCAAACAAAGTTGCTCCAGCCTTTGCAATCGTGATCTGCGTTGCGGCTTTGCCGCCCGGAATGTTCTCACCCTTTACCGGCTTGCTGGTTTGGTCTGCGCCAAATATCTGCCAGTCGAGCCGCGTTGGGTCGTTGATGAGTGTTCCTGGAAGCGCGTCATCTAGTGCCTGCAATTCCGCCGTTGGTTGATCGGCCAAAACCGGGGCAGAAACCGAAACGACTGCCGCGACGGCCCAAAGTGCAAATTTATGCATCTCGAACACTTTCCTTTACTCCTTCAACCCCATCGCATCGCGCATTCCGGGCACCCATGCCTTCTTTTCCTGATCCCACAACGGGAAGGTGTTGGTATATGCCCATGCGCACATTCCGATGCCTATCTGGTCGAACGCGACGCGTATCGTTTTCTGATAATTCACACGATCTTCAATAGACACTGTGCTGTAGGCGCCGAATTCGCCCATGAAAGGCGTCTTGCCAGTGCGCGCTACGTAATCGCGGACTTTCTGCAGATCATTTTGCAGCAGTTTCTGGTCTTCAGGCCCACCATATTTGCGACCCAGGGGTGGCGAAGGGTCGACCCAGGTTGCGCCCTGATGCGTGAAATTGAAAGGGTCATAGTAATGGAAGGTCGGCACGATGTTGGGATCATCGGGCAGCTTCAATGTCTTGAGCGAATTGACCCCGCTCCAGAACTCGCCGCCGATGATAACAGGCCGGGTTGGATTGCTCTTGCGGATTTCGGCGAGCGCCGGGTTGAGCACTTTCAGTAGGTTGCTGTCGTTGAACTTGTCATGCGGTTCGTTTTCGATTTCGAACCACAAATTGGACTCAGGTTGGTCGGCGAACGCGGTAGCTATTTGGGTCCACATGCCTGCAAGCTTTGCAATATTGGCGTCGCTTGGGTCTTTGTGGATTTCTTCGAAATGATGGCTGTTGAGGATGACGTTAAGTCCAACTTTACGGGCGTCATCGACAACTGTCTTCACCCGGGCCATGAACGCTGGATCAATTGAATACGGCGCAGTATCGCTCGCCCGTGTTGACCAGCGCACTGGCAGCCTAATCGTATTAAATCCGGCGTCGGCTATCCGCTTGAAATCGGCTGCATCGATCTTCTTTCCGCCCCATGCTCCTTCGGTCGGTGTTTCTAGGCTGTTGCCCATATTTACGCAGCGGCCAATGGGAAGGCTATCGGTTTTGGCGAGTGCTGGAGCCGCGACGCCCGATATTAATAGGGCTGCGAGAATATATTTTGGCTTCATGGTCAGGGCTTCCTTTCGATTGATTGAATGTATTCTATACCAAGGCGCAACGTCTCAAATGGCTCGCTCGCCTCGTCGCGCTCGACAAATTTGTGGAGAAAATCTCGCTTTCCGGCCGAGGCAAAAATGGAAGGAAAATCGATCCGGCCATCGCCAACATCCGCCATGTCTGTGCTCGTTCTTTGCATGTCTTTTAAATGCGCCAGAGGAAAGCGGCCGGGATGCTGGCGAAGCAACGCGATAGGATCGCCGCCGCCTTTGACTGTCCAGTAAATATCCATTTCGAAATTCACGAATCTGGGGTCGAGCTGTTCAAGCAGTAAATCGATTGGTCGTACGCCGCCGATTGCTCGATACTCGAAATCATGTGCATGGTAGAGTAATACAACGTCTTCGGCCGCGGCAGTCTCGCCAACTTTGTTTAGCTGCGCAACCCACCAGCGCCATTGCTCAATCGTTTGACGTTCTTCGCGCGGTAGCCATGCCAGCACCAGATATTTTGCCCCCAAAGACTTTGCATCTCGGATCGCCATTTCTGGGTCATCACGCAACTGTCGCCAATCAGCATGCGTTGCGACAGCGTCCAATTGATATCGGTCCAGCAACGCGCGAACCTCGCTCGGGTCGTGGCCATAAAGTCCGGCAAACTCAACTTCGCGATATCCGATTTGCGCAATACGGCATAAGCTGCCCTCGAAATCCTGCTCCATCGCAACGCGGATAGTATAGAGTTGCGCGCCGTACGACTTTCCCAGCGGGGCATCGGGAATCCGGCAGTCCAAAGCGGTGTTCTTATCGCTGGCCTGAACTAAGCCCAAAGGAATGGCGGATACCAAAAGGCAGGCGGCAAAATATAAGCCAGTCCGGACAAGCAGCGACATCCAACCCTCCTTCGGAATCAATTTGAACCCTACAACATGCGCTAGCGTCTTGACGCGCCTTTCAATTATGATAGCGCTACCACAATAACGAGGAGAGATTCAATGCGCAAATTTGTGGTGGCAGCATTGCTGTGTACGGCAGCATTTTCAGTAGCTGCGAACGGCAAAAGTGAACGTTCACGAAGTGGTGCGGCCAATCCCGCAATCTGGCCGGGGGTAAAAAATCCGGTTGCAGTGGACCCTGTTATCGAAGCGCGAATCACTGACTTTTTGCGCCGAATGTCGCTTGAGCAAAAAGTAGGGCAAGTGATTCAGGCCGACCTTGGCAGCGTTACGCCGGAGGACGTCTATACATACCATCTCGGTTCGGTATTGAATGGCGGCAATAGTGCGCCGGGTGGTAAACAATGGGCGCCCGCTGCTGAATGGCTTGCCGATGCCGACCGCTTTTACGATGCCTCTGTCAGGCCGCACGGCGATCTGCCGATCATCCCGATTACTTGGGGAAGTGATGCCGTCCACGGGCACAACAATGTCACCGGCGCGACCCTGTTTCCGCATAACATCGGGCTGGGCGCGATGCGTAATCCCGAATTGATGCTAAAAATCGGTGCGGTAACCGCAGTCGAGATGCGGGTGACTGGTCTCGACTGGACCTTTGCACCGACGTTAGCGGTCGCGCGCGATGATCGCTGGGGACGGACCTATGAAAGCTACTCTGAAAATCCGGAAGTGGTTGCAGCCTATGCAGGGCCCTTGGTTGAGGGCTTGCAAGGCAAAGTCGGTTCGAAGGACTGGCTGAGAGGTGCACATATAGTCGCTACCGCGAAGCATTTTGTAGGTGACGGGGGAACCGACGGCGGCAAGGATCAGGGTGACAATGTTTCTAGCGAAGAGGATCTTCGCGACATTCAGGCCGCGGGATATCGACCCGCTATCGAGGCTGGCATCCAATCGGTCATGGCAAGCTACAACAGCTGGCATGGCGAGAAAATGCACGGCAACAAGTCGCTCTTGACAGATATATTGCGCGGACGGATGAACTTTACCGGCTACACTGTCGGTGACTGGAACGGCCACGGCCAAGTTGCGGGTTGCAAAGCCACCAGTTGTGCCGCTGCCTTCAATGCCGGGCTCGACCTCTTCATGGCGCCCGACAGCTGGAAAGGGCTCTATGAGAATACCCTTGCGCAAGTGAAGGACGGCACCATTTCGGTAGTCCGTCTCGATGAAGCCGTCGCGCGTATCCTGCGGGTAAAATTGCGTGCCGGTCTATTTGAATCCGGTCGGCCTTCTTCACGCCCGCTGGCTGGAGATTTTCGTAAAATAGGGTCGCCGGAGCACCGAGCAATTGCCCGACAGGCGGTGAGAGAATCGCTTGTATTATTGAAGAACGAGGGAACTGTGCTGCCTTTGAAGGCTGGCCAAAGGCTACTAATCGCAGGCGATGGCGCAACCAGTTATATGAAACAGTCAGGCGGCTGGACCCTGTCGTGGCAGGGTACGGGGTTGGCTGATTCCGAATTTCCAGGTGCGACAACGATTGGCAATGCGCTGTTCGAAGCAGCTGGGGGGAATGCTGTAATCACCAGAGACGGCAAATACGTCCAAAAGCCAGATGTTGCGGTGGTAGTGTTTGGCGAAGATCCCTATGCCGAATTTCAGGGTGATGTCCCCGACCTGATCTTCCGCGATAAATCTGACAATCTCGCCTTACTCAAAAAATATAAAGCAGAAGGGATAAAGACCGTGTCGGTATTTCTGTCGGGCAGACCGATGTGGGTCAATAGCCATCTAAATGCGTCTGACGCATTTGTAGCGGCATGGCTACCGGGTTCCGAAGGCGGAGGTGCTGCCGATCTTTTGTTCGGTAAAGCTGATTTCAAAGGAAAGTTGCCTTTCAGTTGGCCGAAACTAGCGACGCAATATGTGCTGAATATAGGCGATACAGATTACGACCCGCTTTTCACTTATGGCTATGGGCTGAGTTATGCGCGACCAGGCAAGGTCGGCGTGCTGAGCGAAGAAAGCGGACTGCCACCGGGATCCGACCTCCCCGTCGGAACATGGTTCGACCGCGGCAAAACCGGACAGTCGCTCGATTTCTACCTGACATCGAGTGGCGGTCTAGAAAAGCTCCGCACTGGAATTGGCACAAACAGTGACTTGGTGCGCGCCTTTTCAGTCGATCGTAACCGTCAGGAAGATGCGCGACGATTCATTTGGCTCGGCGGTGGCAATGCTACCGTCGCCTTGGCCGCAAACGTGCCGCTCGATTTGAGCCGCGAGACCAACGGCGCGGTGGCGGTCGAAATCGATTATCGCTTAGATGCGCTAGGGGTGGGGGCTGTAAAACTGCTTGCTTTTAACGAAGGTCTGAAGCCTGCAGGCACGGGGCTGGATGTAACGGCCCTGTTTAAAGCTGCAAAAGGCAAAGGCTGGCAGACGATGTCGGTTCCGCTGTCCTGTTTCGCCAAGGCTGGTCTCGACATGACAAAGGCACAGGTGCCGGTAAGCATAAACACATCCGTCAATCTTGATCTTTCAATCTCTAGGATTGCCTTAGGTACGTCGGCTGCGGGAATGGTCACCTGTCCATGAAATTTTCCGCCGACATGGCAGAAATCGGGGATATTTAGGAACTGACGGCAACGGGCTTTCTAGACAGCGTGGCTTCATCGAGATGACGCGTTAGATTTGTGCCCTGACCTGTGGCAAAGCCGGTGAGACTTAGAACCCACGGGTTCGGGTAGAGGCGAAGCGCGGACGCCTTCATGGCCGCTAATCCCAATGGGAACTAACACCATACCCGTTTTACCTGGCGTGCATTCTGACCAACACCAAACTCCATTATAAGCCATCACTGGCTGGAAAAACTCTGGGTCATCCGGCACGGCAAGAGCTCGGGCAGTGTCGCGCGAGATGCTGGTCCATTGATGCCCGACTGATCAGCGCGCGGCGGTAGACTCCCGCACTATAAGCTCATGCGGCAACAGTCTTTGTTCAACTTTGTCGGGCAATTGGAATAACAGGTCCGCCGCGGCATACCCTAATGCCTGCACCGGTTGGCGAATGGTCGTGAGCGGTGGCCAGACGACCTGCGCAAGATCGGTATCGTCAAAGCCTGCAACCGAAAGCTGTGCAGGGATAGATACACTCAACCGGTGCGCCGCCGCCAAAACGCCCGCGGCCATATCATCATTGCTGGCAAATATAGCAGTCGGCGGATCTTCGAGGGCGAGCAAATCAGTAGCGGCCGCAGAACCCGATTCAAAATCGAATTGACCCGGGCGAACGAGAGTTGCGTCATAGTCTAACCCAGCTTTATAAAGCGCTTTGCGGTATCCTGCCTTCCGCTGGCCGCTTGCGGCATAGCGAGTATCTCCCTCGATAAAGCCGATCCGGCGATGGCCAAGGCTGACCAGATAAGTTGTCATATCTTCCGCCGCTTGCACATTATCGATAAAGGCCGCAGCCACGGCACTATCCAGCGTTGCGGGTGACAAGGTAACAAAGGAAATTTCTCGCCTTGCGAGTTCGGCACGGATTGCCGGATTATCGGTAAAGGGTGGTGTCAGGATGATGCCATCCAGCATTGTTTGATCAATCAGCCCGCACAGCTCCTTGAGCAACGTCGCGGACCCCGCATCCGAGGGTTGGGAAATCATCCGGTACCCGCCCTCTATGCATCGCCCCTTGACGCCTGCCTGCACGTTTTGTGCATTATAGGGACTGGGATTATCATATATGAGCGCTATTTGAAAAGAACGGCGCCCGGCCAGTGCCCGCGCCGCGAAATTGGGATGATAGCCTAGCTTCGCTGCGGCCGCCTCAACCCGTGCGCGTGTATCCTTCGCGACATATTTTTCCTTGTTAAGCACTCGCGAAACGGTCTTGATCGACATGCCTGCTGCTTCAGAAACGTCACGAATTTTTATGCTCATGCGCTGCCTTCATATGCAGCGCATTCAGCGATGTTGCTCCCCGCCTCTAGGTTGACCAAGGCGATGGTAACGGCGCCGTTAGGATGGGCAAGGAGCGATGCCGCAGCCATGGATTAGATCGTTTCGACCCGCGCAAGCTTTGGCGAGAGCAGGTGGATGGCGAGCACAGCAATGAAATAGGTCGCGGTGCAGGCGGAAAAGATCAGCGTATAATTGCCGCCGGTCGCATCAAGCACTAGCCCTGTCGACTTGGCCATGATCATCCCGCCAACGCCACCACAAAAGCCACCAAGGCCAATAACAGACGCAACCGCCCGCTTTGGGAACATATCGGGTGGGATCGAAAGCAGGTTGGATGAAAAGGCCTGATGTCCGGCGAGTGCAATGCCGATGAGTGCAACGGCCAGCCACATATTCTCCAGCCCCGACACAAACAGCAATGGCAGTACGCCCAGTCCGGCGATGATCGCCGTCGTCTTGCGCGCGAAATTGACGCTTTTACCGCGCTGGATTAGCTTGGAGGACAGCCAGCCTCCTGCAATGCTGCCGACATCGGAAATAAGGTAAATGATGATCATCGGCAGCAGCACGACTTTCAGATCGACATTATAGGTCGATGCAAAATACTTCGGCAGCCAGAATAGCATCAGGAACCAGACCGGATCAGTCAAAAATTTGGCTGTGGCAAATGCCCAAGCTTCGCGGGTTGAAACAACTTTTACCCATCCGATCTTTTCGACTGCTTCGGGGGGATCATGTTCGATCCACGCCAGTTCCGCTTCGCTGACCTTGCCGCTTTCGCGCGGGTTGCTGTAGAGCCAAAGCCACAGTATGAGCAGCAGCGCGCCAAACAGGCCGGTGACGAAAAATGTCTCCCGCCAATTGAAGCCGAATGTGACCGTGAACAACGCAACCGTCGGTGCGGTCAGGATCACGCCGATTGTTGTGGCGCTGTTGACCCAGCCGATAGCATAGGCGCGTTCCTTTTGCGGAAACCATTCGCTGCTGGCGCGGACGACCGAAGGAAAATGCCCAGCTTCGCCTACACCAAGCATCACCCGTGCGGCCATGAACGAGGCGACCGAGCCTGCAAAACCATGGGCGACATGGCCGATGGTCCAGATGCAGATCGCGATCGTATAGCCGATTTTTGGTCCAAACTTGTCAATCAGCCAGCCCATGAGAAGGAAACCGCAGGCATAAGCCGCCTGAAACGCGGTGACAATGTTGCCATAGTCATTTTCGTTCCAACTCAGTTCCTTGCCCAAATCCGGCGCGAGCAGGCCGAGCATGGTCCGATCAATATAGTTGACGGTGGTAGCTGCGAACAGCAGTGCGACAATCGCCCAGCGATAGCGGCCTGTTTTGGGGACGGCGCTTGCCGTTTCACGCGCTGCCATTTTCGCCCTCCTCGTTCAGCACGACCGTTCAGGCCGTCGCATATTTTATCGTGCATTCTATCCGGCCAAAATTGTCAAAGTGCACTTCAAAATGCTGGCCATCGGTGATTTCATGTACGCCGGATGCCGCTCCCGTTGAAACCAGCATGCCCGGCGTAATCGTAATCCCCCGGGCGATCAAATTTTCGAGCAG
>Ga0209550_10000255_pt1 | contig 48368 bp, 49 predicted proteins | sample LauGreSuBDMM15SN_2_FD_187567 | JGI IMG/M metagenome (GOLD analysis project Ga0209550, IMG submission 187567) | Freshwater lake microbial communities from Lake Michigan, USA - Su13.BD.MM15.SN (SPAdes) (version 5) | ecosystem: Environmental > Aquatic > Freshwater > Lake | place: Lake Michigan...
AGCCACTTGGTCATGTCGTTTTCCACCGCCATGACGGGCAAGCTCTTTCAGGCCAGCGTGGTGGCGCTGGCCGGCATTGAGGGCGTCAAGTTCCTGCGCCACGTGCGGCCCGGTGACACCCTGCGCACCGAGGTCGAGGTGGTGCAAAAGCGCATGACTTCCAAGCCGGGGCGGGGCCTGGTGGTGTTTCGCGACCACGTTTACAACCAGCACGACGAAGAAGTGTTTCGCAACGACAAGCACGCGCTGATCCGCTGCCGCGACAGCGCGCCTGAATAAATCACGGAGACTGAAGTCATGAACGCCATCGAAAAACCAACTTCAAAATATGTGCTCCGGCCGGACGAGATGGCATCGTATTCGCCAGCCAACCACACCGGCACCAAGAACACGCGCCTCGTATCGGCCGCGATCAACGGAGCGCAGTACATGGAAGTCGTGCTGGGCGAGGTCGAAAAAGGCGCCGGCGTGTCCACCCACGCCCACCCTGGCATGGAGCAGGCGCAGTACTTCATCGAGGGCGAGGCCGAGGTCATCATCGACGGCGTGGCCTACCAGGCGCGCGCCGGCGACCTGTGTTTTTTTCCGCCCGACGTCTTTCATTCTGTGCGCGTGACTTCCGAGCGCATGAAGGTCTTGATCATCTACTCGCCGCCTTACGCCGAAAACCCCGACAAGGTCGTGCGCAAATAATCCCGCCGATACGCCACACTCCCCATGGAACACATCATGAAAAAAATTGCGATTGCACTGTTTGCATCTCTTTTTGCGCTGTCCAACGCGGCAGCACAAACCTACCCGACCAAACCCATACGCATGGTGGTGGGCTTTGTCGCCGGTGGGCCCACCGACGCGGTCGCTCGCCTGTTCGCACAACGCCTGGGCAATGTGTTGGGTCAGCAGGTGGCCATCGAGAACAGGGGCGGTGCGGACGGGGTTATTGCGGCCGACCTTGTCGCCAAGGCCCCACCTGACGGCTACACCTTGTTTTTTGTGTCTGCCGGGCATGCGATCAACGCCAGCTTTTATCCGAAAGTGCCGTACCGCACGGTGGAAGATTTTGCGCCCATTACCCTCGTCGGCGAATCGCCCAACATGGTCACCGTCACGCCTTCGCTGCCGGTGAACACACTGAAAGAATTCATCGCACTGGCAAAGTCCAAGCCGGGCGCGCTCAACTACGGCGCCACTTCCAGCCCGACCCTGCTTGCCACCGAATTGTTCGGCGCTCTCTCCGGCATACAGCTCACGCGCATCCCTTTCAAGGGCGCGGCGCCGGCCATGGCGGCGGCGATGTCAGGTGATGTGCAACTGGTGATTTCGGGCATAGGCACCACGCTGCCGCAGGTCAAGGGTGGCAAATTGAAGGGCCTGGCTGTCACCGGCTCCAAGCGCTCGCCGCTCGCCCCGGAGATTCCCACGGTCGTCGAGTCGGGCATCAACTTTGTCGCCACCACTTGGTATGGCGTGCTCGCCCCGGCCGGCACGCCGCCGGCCATCATCGCCCGCCTCAATGCAGCGTCGCGCAGCCTGCTCGAAGATGCGGAAGTCAAGGCCCAGGCCGCGCCGCAAGGCGTGGTACTCACCCCCTCCACACCCGACGAGTTCGGCACCTTTCTGCGCAGTGAGGTCGCGCTGTGGGCCAAGGTGGTGAAAGATACCGGTATCAAGGCGGAGTAAGTTTTACTTCAGACAAGAAAGAACCAGCCATGCATTCAATGTTCACGCGTTCCCTGCTTGCCCTTGTCGCGGCAAGTCTGGCCCTCGCCTGTGGCGGGGCCGTGGCGCAGGCGAGCTGGCCGACAAAGCCCATGCGCATTGTTGTTCCCTACCTCGCCGGCTCTTTCACCGACGTTGCCGCGCGCCGCGTGGCGGTCGAGCTCACCGAATCGCTGGGTCAATCCGTGATTGTTGAAAACCGCACCGGGGCGAGCGGCATCATCGGCATAGACGCGGTGGCCAAGTCGCAGCCCGATGGCTACACCTTCCTGTTTACCGAGAACACCTTTACCGTCAATCCGGCGCTCTTCCCTAAGCTGCCTTACCAGCCGCTCAAAGATTTTGTGCCGGTGGCCTTGCTGGCCGAGGCGCCCACCGCGATGTGGGCGCGCGTTGACCTGCCGGCGACAGACGCCCGTGCGCTGGTGCGTCTCGCGCAGGAAAAGCCCGACAGCCTGACCTTTGGCTCGGGCGGACAGGGGACATCGTCGCACCTCGCCGCGGCGCTGTTTTTTGACAAGGCCAAGATCCGTGTGATCCACGTTCCCTACAAAGGCGTCGCCGGCTCCATTGCCGAAGCCGTTGCCGGCCGCATCGATTTCGGCACGTCCAGCCTGGCCAGTGCCAGCGGGCAGATCAAGGCCGGAAGGCTGCGCGCCCTCGGCGTGACCGGGTCGCAGCGCAGCCCGCTGCTGCCCAATGCGCCTACGTTTGCCGAGCAGGGCTTTGCCGACTATGACGCGCCGATCTGGTTCGGCATGCTCGCGCCCGCCGGCACGCCGGCGCCGGCCGTGGCGCGCCTGCAGGCCGAGCTGGCAAAGATCATGGAAAAGCCGGCCGTGCGCGAGCTCTTTAACGGCCAGGGCGCGCGCGTCATGTCTATAAGTTCGCAGGAGTTCACCGCCCGCATGGCGCGCGAGATCCAGCAGTGGACCGAGCTTGTGGCGCGGACTGGCATCAAGGTGGAGTGACGGACCAGCTTGTGCCGGCCAGGCAAAAGGCTGTAAACGGCCGACTGGCAAGGCTTTCCAGCTTTATTGCGTGTTCTTCTCAGGAATCGCATGGGGCCCATGGGCCAGCACCGCAAAACCGTCTCGTTTGATTTGAGCCACTGAGTTGGCGTTCACAAAAGCCGCTACTTGGCCAAAAGCTGCGCTGGGGGCAGGCCGGCCCCGCCAGGTCCACTCAGATCAATCGGCCTTGATCCTGGCCGCGCGAATCACTTCGCCCCAGCGCGTCCTTTCGCCTAGCAGGAATTCTTCGAAGGCGGCCGGCGGCATGGTGCGAAATGCCTCCACCCCGAGCTTGCGCAGAGCTGCCTGCGTATCGGGCGAGCCGAGCACCGCGGCCATGTCGCTGGCCAGGCGCTGAGTGATCGCCTCCGGCACGCCTGCAGGCGCCACCAGTCCGAACCAGTTGGCGAAATTCATGCTCGCATAGCCTTCCTCGCGCAAGGTCGGTACGTTCGGCATATCGAAGAAGCGGCCGCTGGTGGAGACGGCAATGACCTTGACCTTGCCACCGCGCATCAGGCTGACGGCGCTGCCCGCCGGCAGCATCTGCAAATCGGTGTGGCCGCCCAACAAGGAGTTCAGGGCGGGTGCTTGGCCCTGGAAAGGCACATGACGGACATCCAGCCCGGCGATGCCCTTCAAGGTCTCCATCGCGATCTGCGAGGTGCTGCCCAGGCCGGCTGACGAATAGGTGTACTTGCCTGGTTCCCGCTTGATCAGCTCGACCAACTCCTTGGTGGTGCTGGCCGGAAAATCAGGACGCACCACCACCGCAAAGGGGTTGATTGCGAAGGGGGCAATGGCGACGAAGCTCTTTTGCGGGTCGTAGGGCAGATTGCTGCGCAGGTTCGCAGCGATGGCATGCGTCTCGGCGCTGGCCAGCAGCAGGGTGTAGCCATCGGCCGTCGCGCGTGAAACCGCCTCTGCGCCCAGGGTGCCTGCCGCACCGGCTCTGTTCTCCACCAGAACCGGCGAGCCCATGCGCTCAGACATTTTTTGTGCGATCAGGCGACCTGCAGCGTCGGTGATACCGCCGGCCGGCCAGGGCACCACCAGCTTGATCGGCCGATCTGGATAGCCCTGGGCATGCACACCCACTGTGGCTGCAATGGCGATGACAGGCACCAGCATCTGCAAGATCAGGCGACGCATGGACAGCGATTTCGGAAGGCTTTGGCGCATTTTTTTCTCCTGGCAAAAACAAAAGCGAGTAGGCTCGCGATCGATGATGGTCAATCAGTTGAGGTCAATTTTGGCGTTGGCCACCGTGCCACTCCAGCGTGCGAGCTCGTCCGAGATGAAGCGCACAAAGCCTGTGGGCGAGTGCGTGATCAGGTCGACGCCGCGTGCGCGGAAAGTGCTCTGCAGTTCCGCGCTGGCCAGTGCCGCATCCAGCGCTGATGACAGCTTGGCCACCACCGACTCTGGGGTCTTCGCCGGCGCAACGATGCCGAACCAGTTGGCCACCTCCGGCATCAAGGGTGTTCGGGCCGATGTCATCGCGCCGAGAACGGCAATCTTGCGAATCGGGCAGGGAAACCAGGCCCGCAGCTCGGGCTCCAGGGTGGTGTTGGTGGCCGGCATGACCAGCCCGACAGTGATATCAGCCATGGTTCTGGATTCCTGGTGAGTTAGATCTCGAGCAGGCGGCCGTAGCCGGCGACCGGCGCTTTGATGCGCGCCTCGCGCAGGGCCTGCCACATCATGCATCCCGCACTGGAGATGGCAGGCTTGCCAAGGTCAGCTTCCAAAGAGCCGAGCACCGACAGCGTGGGCAGCCCAACACCGCTGATGAACACCGCCTGCGCCTCGGGGCAGTCCACCTGCCGGCCCAGGTGGTAAACACGCTCTTCGGTCTCCTCGAAGATGCTCCTGACCTCGGGCAGCCATTTCATGTCGGCGACCCGCAGCCCATGGCTTTGCAGCACCTCGCGGCTCTTGCGGCTGAGTGCTTCGTCGTAGGCGGTTCCGACCGCGATGGAATTGACGCCGAGTGCATTGCAGGCGGCCACCACGCTGCCAAAGGTGGTGATAAAGGGAATCCCGATCCGGTCCTGAATGCGGGCTACCAGCTCAGCCTCGCGCTCCTTGCCCAGGTAGTAACTGGTGGCAGTGTGCGCCAGCACCATGACGTCGGGCTTGACGCTGGCGAGCATCTCCACCACTTCATCGAGGTGCTCAATATGGCTGGCCGCCCGCTTGAGCAGGGTCTCCAGCGTGCCCACCGGGCCGCGTGCGACCAAGCGGCCAAAGTGGACCGACACCCCTTCAGGCGCCAGCTCCACCATCTCGCGCTCCACCGTGGGCGTGGCCGGGGGAATCAGAAAGCCGATGCGCGCGCGCCAACCGGCGGTCTTGGCGTAGCCGAACCGGGGATTGGCCTGAGCCTGAGGCTTGTTCTCCATGGTGTACTTTTCTGCCCACGGGCGTGACACGTTTCAAAACAGTTTAGGACACGATGGCCGGTAAGCGTGCGATCGCCCCATCACGCTGCCGCCCGCTCACCATTGCAAGCGGTCTTTTTTGAATCACCTGCGCCTACAGCGGCCGATGACAGCGCCTCACACAGATTCATTGAGCTGCTCGTGCGGCACAAAGACAGGCACGTTCTGGCCAGACGCGCTGGCCGAAAAACTCACCTGCACCCGCATGCCTATGTGCACCGCGTCCCAGTCGCTGGCCTGAAGGTGGGTCATCAGCATCACGCCCTCGTCCAGCCGCACATAGGCCATCAGGTAGGGGATCTCCACGCCGCGCAGCATGCGCGTGAACGAATACACCTCCCCCAGGCCGGTACTGGGCCGCCAAGTGGTCTGCTCGCTGCCGCAGTGCGGGCAGTAGGGGCGCGGGTAATGGTGGAAGCGATCGCAGGCGCTGCAGTGCTTGAGCATCAGCCGGCCTTGCTGCGCCTCTTGCCAGAAGGTGCGGTTCTCCGGGTTTTGCAAGGGGTCCTGGAAGACCCAAGTGGCGGCTGCGTTCATCTCAATGCCTTTGCATGATCAAGGTGGCCGCGCCATGGCGCGCGCCCAGCAGGCCGCCTATGCCGTTGGCGAGCGCTAACTCCAGGTTGGGCACTTGGACCTGGGGATGGGCCTGGCCGCGCAACTGGCGCACGGCCTCGATGACCTTGGTCATGCCGCCGCGGTTGGCCGGGTGGTTGTTGCACAGGCCGCCGCCGTCGGTGTTGACCGCCAGCCGGCCCTGGCCGGCAATCAGCTGGCCATCGGCCACAAAACGCCCGCCCTGGCCCTTGGCGCAAAAGCCCAGGTCTTCGAGTTGCATCAGCACCGTGATGGTGAAGCTGTCGTAGATGGAGGCATATCGGATGTCGGCTGGTGTGAGGCCGGCCTGCTCAAAGGCGCGCGGGCCTGTCCAGGCCGTGGCCGAGTGGGTGATGTCCATGTCCCCGCCAGACTGGCCCTTGACCGAGGCCGACATGGCGCGCACCTGCACACGCGGCTGCTTCAAGCCCTTGGCCAGGTCCGGGTGCACCAGCACCACCGCGCCGCCGCCGTCGGTGACCACGCAGCAGTCGGCCCGGCGCAGCGGGTCGGCCACGCGCGGGGAGGCCAGCACGTCGTCCACTGTCATCACCTGGCGCAGCAGCGCGTTCGGGTTGTGCTGCGCATGGTGCGACATGGCCACCTTGATCCAGGCCAACTGCTCCGAGGTGGTGCCAAATTCGTGCATGTGGCGCATGGCGCACATGGCATAGCTGTTGAGCGGCGTGGGCAGGTAGTGGCGCTCGAACTCCACGTCGGGCGCGGTGTCGCCAAAGTTGCGCGGCTTGGCGCCGCTCGATCCTTCGGATTTGGGCCGCCCGGCCAGGGTGATCAGCGCCACCTTGCAGCGCCCGTCGGCAATGGCCTGCGCCGCCTCGCCCACATGCGAGAGGTAGGACGCGCCGCCGAGCTCGGTGGTCTGCACCACCTGCAAGCGCTTGAGACCCAGGTAATCAATGAGGGACGTGGGGCCCAGGCCGGGCGCATCGCCAGCACAGAAATACGCGTCGACATCGTCCAGCGTCAAACCCGCATCGCGCAGGGCGCCGTGGGCCACGTCGGCATGCAAGCGCGCCACCGAATGGTCGGGCGCCACACGCAGCGGGTGCTCGTAAATGCCGACAATGCAGGCTTTGACTTGTGCCATGGTTCTTCAGCCCTGGGTGGTTGATTCGGCAAGCAGGCTTTGCGCCAGCAGCCACACCGGTCTGTCCACCAGCTTGCCGTCTACTGCAATGGCTCCCAGGCCATGGGCCTGGACCTGCTCCACCACGCGCTGCGCCCATTGCAGCTCGGCGGGGCTGGGGGCAAAACCCTGGTTCACGCCAATCACTTGCCGGGGGTGTATGCACAACTTGGCGCCCATGCCCAAGCGGCGCGAGCGCGCCACGTCCGTGGCCAGGGCTTGGTCGTCGGCAAAGGCCAGCGTGACGCCGTCCACAGGCGCGCGCACGCCGGCCAGGCGAGAGACCAGCACCAGGTGGAGGCGCACCGCGTCCAACTCGGCCCCGTCGCTGCCCATGCCGGCGTCTGAGGCAAAGTCCACCGAGCCGAAGATCAGCCGGTCGACCTGGGGTGCGCTGGCCATCTCGCGCGCACGGTCCCAGCCAAACACGCTCTCCACAATGGGCAGCAGCCGCTGCTCGGGACGAAGTTGTTTGGCCAGCTGGATCAGCACCTCGGGCTCTTGCGCCTTGGGCACCACCAGGCCGCGCACCCCTGGGTGGCTCAGCAAGGTCAGGTCGCCTTCGAACCAGGGCGTGCCGTAGGCATTGCAGCGAAGGTAGACCGGCTTGTCAGCATGCAGCCATTGCGCCACGCTGGCACGGGCGGCTTCCTTGGATTCGGGGGCGACTGCGTCTTCCAGGTCGACGATCACCGCATGCGCGCCGCTGGCCAGGGCCTTGTCCAGGCGCTCGCTGCGGTCACCGGGGACGAACAGATAACTTTTCATGGGTCAGATCACTGCGAGTTCGCGCAGCTTGGCAATTTGTTCAGCGGAAAAGCCCGCCTCTTGCAGCACCTCCTCGGTATGCTGCCCCAGGGCCGGGGCGGCCACCGCCGGCATGGGCCCGGCTGTGATGGGGCTGGACAGGGTGCGGATGGGGCCATGCGCATGGTCCATCTGCACCACCATGCCCATCTCGCGGGCAAAGTCGCTGTCCAGGGCCTGCGCCACATCGTTGACGGCGGACGCCGGCACTTGGCCGGCAAACAGCGCCAACCAATGCGCGGTTTTGGCTTGCTGCAAGACCTCGTCGAGCGCCAGGTTGAGCTCGATGCGGTGCTTGAGGCGCGCCGCAAAGCTGCCAAAGCGCTCGTCGCTGATCCATTCGGGCCGGCCTATCTTTTGGCAGAGCACGCCCCAGAATTTTTCCTTGTTGCACATCAAGAAGATCCAGCCGTCCTGCGTGCGGTATAGCTCGCTGGGCACCAGCGAGGGGTGGCCCGAGCGGGCCTGGCGGCCGGTGACCACGCCTTTGTTGAGGTACCAGGTGGCCAGGTAGGTCAGGTTGTACATGGCCACGCTGTACAAGCTGACATCGATGTCGCGGCCCACGCCGCTTTGGCGTGCCGACAGCACACCGGCCAGCATGGCCAATGCAGCCGTGGTGCCTGTCATGTAGTCGACGATGGACAAGCCTGCGCGGGTGGGCACGCCCTCGGGCTCGCCAGTCAGCGACAAATAGCCGGCTTCGGCCTGCAACAGGTAGTCGTAGCCCGGCCAGTTGGCCCGCGAGCCGGTGCGGCCATAGGCCGAGAGGTGGGCGCAGACCAGGGACGGCTTGACGGCGCCCAGTGTGGCGTGCGTGAGCCCGAGCTTGACAGGCAGGTCGCCGCGCAGGTTGTTGAACACCACATCGGCCTCGCTGGCGAGCCGGTGCAGCACCTCTTGCCCCTGCGCCTGCTTGAGGTCCAGGGTGAGGCTTTTTTTGTTGCGGTTGAAGCTTTGGTAGAAGTGGCTGTCGCCAGGCCCGAAAAAGTGCGGGCCCACCATGCGGCCCACGTCGCCGCCTTCCTTGCGGTTTTCAATCTTGATGACCTCGGCACCGAGGTCGGCCAGGTACTGGGTGCCGAAAGGGCCGGCGCCGTATTGTTCGACAGACAGGATGCGCAGGCCCTGCAGCAAGGGCGGCGTTGGGGGTGAAGGCGGGAGCGTCATTGGGCGGTGGTCCTTGTGTGTCTTCAGGCCGGCTCGCGGGCGAACTCGCGGGCCAGGTCGCAGGCGCTGCGCTGCGGCAGGTCCATCAGCGTCTGCCGCAGGGCCTGGGCGGCAGAGGTGGGCCAGGCCAGGCCAGCGTTGTCCATGTATTTGGCCACGATGTCGGCGTGGGCGATAGGGCGGCCGGGCGCCCCGCGGTTGATGGGCTCTTGGTGCGAGACCTGGCGCCCGTCGGTGAAATGCAGCACCACCTCGCCGGGAAAGTAGCGCGGGTAGTCGGCCTGCGGGTCCACCTCGTAGCGCACCAGGTCTGCAAAGGCCAGCGTGGCCGCGTCTTGCATGGCGCTGGCATCGAGTGCCTCCAGGCCGAACTTGCCGTGCCGCAGCGCCGTAGCAATGCCGTACTGCACGCTGAACTGGGCTTCATAGGCATTCGAGGGCCGGCGTTTTTGCGACACCGGCTCGCAGACCACGGGCACAAAACCGGGGGCCACGCGCGCCACAATGTGCGAGAGCTCGCCTTGTGCCAGCGCGGGCCGCAGCGCCACGGCGGCGTCAATGCAGGCGTGCACGAAATGGCAGGCGGGAATGGGCTTGACCGCCACGCGCATCAGCTCCCAGACTTGGCCCAGGCCCTGGGTGGCCAGGCTCAGCTGGCAATCGGCCAGCGCCGGGCCCAGGTGGCTGGCGTAGAGGCCGTACTGGCCCTCGTAGGCCGTCGAGGGCCCGCTCATGCCGCGCCTGGCCAAGGCCACAGCCGCGATCGCGCTGGAAGCCGCCCAGCCCGGGTGCAGGCGCTTGGTCCCCGCGCCCTCCTTGAGGAACTCGAGCGTGCCGGCGGCCATGGACAGGGCAATGCCCTGGGCCTGCACCGTCTGCGCGGCATCCAGCCCCCAGAGGCGGGCGGCAGCCACCACGCAGCCAAAAATGCCGGCCACGGCGGTGGGGTGAAAGCCGGCCTTGTGGAAAACGCCACCGGCCACCAAGCCGACCCTGCAGGCCACCTCCATGCCGGCCACATAGGCCAGCAGCAGGTCGGTGCCCGAGCGCTTTTCCTGGCAGGCCACGCTGAAGGATGCCGCCCACACCGAGGCGGTGGCATGCACCACGCTGCCGGGGTGGGTGTCGTCGTAGTCCAGACCGTGGATCAGCAGGCCATTGACCAAGGCCGCATCGCGCGCGGGCAGGAGCGCACCCATGCCCATCACCGGCACTGGCCCCGCATGGCCAGCCAGGTCTTGGGCGGCCAGCAAGGTTTGCTGGGCAAAGGGGTAGCGGCTGGAGGCCAGGGCAATGCCCAGGGCGTCGAGCACCAGGTGCTGCGCCTGCAGCACCACTTCGCTGGGCAGGTCCCGCCACTGCAGGCCAAGGCCCCAGCGGGCATAGTGCGCGGCAATCGTCGGTGGGTCGCAGGCTTGCATGGCTTGGCTGGCTCAGTCGTCGACCGCGTGGCCTCGGCAGGCCACCAAGAAGGTGCGCTCAAACGACATGATCTCCAGCCCGTCCTGGTTGATGCCGCGGGTGCGCACGGTGACGATGCCCTGGGTCGGGCGCGACTTGGACTGGCGCTTGTCCAGCACCTGGGTTTCGGCGTAAAGCGTGTCGCCCGCAAAGACAGGGCCGCTGAGCTGGATGTCCTTCCAGCCCAGGTTGGCAATGGCCTTGGCGCTCACGTCGTTGACGGTCATGCCCACGACTACCGCCAGCGACAGCGGGCTGCTGATGAGCAGGCGGCCAAACTCGCTCTTTTTGGCAAACTCCATGTCGCAGTGCATGGGGTGCTGGTTCATGGTCAGCAGCGAGAACGAAATATTGTCATGGTCGGTCAAAGTCCGGCCGGGTCGGTGCTCGTAGACATCGTTGATCTGGAAGTCTTCAAAGTAGCGGCCATACGAGGCGCGGTAGCGTTGGGGTCCGATTTCGCGTGCGGTGATCATGGGTTGTCTCCGGTGGATATTGATGACAAGGCTTTAGGCCGCGTTTTGTGCCTGGGCCAGGGTGGGGTAGTCGTTATAGCCGTCGGGGCCACCGCCGTAAAAACGCCTGGTGATGGCTTTTTGGTAAGGCCCGCCTGCGTGTATGCGCTCGGGCAAGTCCGGGTTGGCCATCCACAGGCGGCCAAAGGACACGGCATCGATGGAGCCTTGGCGGATCAGCGTCTGCGCCGTCTCGGGGTCTATGCCGCCATTGGCGATGATGGGGCCGTCAAACACCGGGCGGGTCAGCGAGAGCATCTGGTCGCGGTCGAACTGACCGGCCCAGAAATTGGTGTCGGCCAGCTCCAGCCAGCCCATGCCATGTCGGGCCAGCTCGTCGACCAGGTAGCGGTAGGTGGGCACCGGGTCCGGATCGAGCGCGCCGTTGAAGGTAGTAAAGGGCGAAATGCGCATGCCCACGCGGCCGGCGGGGAACTCGGCAATCATGGCCCGCATGCACCGCAGCGCGAACTGCGCGCGCGCTTGCGGCGAGCCCCCGTAGTCATCGCTGCGCTGGTTCAGGTAGGGCGAGAGAAACTGGTGCGGCAGGTAGCCGTTGGCGGCATGGAGCTGCACGCCGTCAAAGCCCACCTCGCGCGCCGCGCGCGCCGCGCGGCCAAAGGCGGCGATGGTGTCTTCGATCTCGGCCACGGTCATGGCCCGCGAGGGGCTGGCGCTCTTTTTGCGGAAGATGCCTTGCTCGTCGCAACCCCAGACGGTGATCGCCTCGATGTTGTCGTTGACGCCCGATGGTGAGAGCGGCGGGTCGGGCTGCTCGCGGCTGTCGGCGGCCACCCGGCCGCCGTGCCAAAGCTGCAGCGCGATCTTGCCGCCGGCGAGGTGCACCCCATCGACCAGCAGTCGCCAGGCCTGGATCTGCTCGTCGGTGAAGATGCCTGGCGTGCACTCCCAGGCGTTGGAGCGCAGAGCCACGTTGGTGGCCTCGGCAATGATCAGCCCGGCGCCGGCGCGCTGCACATAGTGCTCGGTCATCATGGGTGTGGGCACCCGCTCGGGGGTGGCGCGCGAGCGGGTCAGCGGCGCCATCCAGATGCGGTTGCTCAGCGTCAGGTCGCCCAGTTGGAGAGTGGAAAACAAATCAGCCATGAGGGGAAAAACTCCGGGGTCAGACAAATCAATAAAAAGTGGGCACGGCCCAGGCATCGACCTCGGCGCCGCCTTCGCGCAAGGGCTTGATCCGCGCGTAAGCATCGGAATGCCAAAAGGCCTTGAGCTGCTCCATGCTGGGAAACTCGAGCACGATGAGCCGTCGCCCGTCGTGCTCGCCTTCCATGACCTCCAGGTCGCGGCCAATGGCACGCACCTGGCCGCCGTGGGCGAGCATCAGCGTTTGCACGCCAGCTTGGTACTGCTTGTAGCGGGCCATGAAGGCGGGGTCGTCGCTGAGCTTGGCCTGGATGATGAACAGGGCGGCCATGGTCAGGGCAAAGGCTGCTGAAGTTGCGACATCAAAAGATCCTTGAGCTTGCCGCGTTCGACCTTGCCAGTGGGGTTGGCCGGAATCACGTCAATGAAAAAGTAGTGGCGCGGCCGCTTGAAGTCGGCGAGGTCTGCGTGCTGCAGGCAAAAGGCATCCAGGGCCTGCGGATCGAGCGCGGCGTCCTTGCGCACGATGGCCGCGCACACCACCTGACCCCACTTGGCGCTGGGCAGGCCCACGGCCGCCGCGTCGGCCACGCCGGGGTGCTGAAACAAAATGTTCTCGACCTCGGACGGGTGGATGTTCTCGCCGCCGCTCTTGATGGTGTGGTCCATGCGGCCCATGACAGTGATGAAGCCTTCTTCATCGGCCACCGCCGCATCGCCTGAAAAGTACCAGCCGTGGCGCAAGGTCTCGGCGGTCTTCTCGGGCCTGCCCCAGTAGTGCGAAAACAAGCTGGGGCCGCGCGCAATGAGCTGGCCGATCTCGCCCTGCGCACAGACCTCCTCGGGGTCCACGCTGTCAGCGGGAACGACGCGCACCTCCATGTTGAGCGCGGCCTGGCCGACGCTGCCTAGCTTTTCAGGGCGGCGGCGGTAGTCGCACACGGTCACGGCCAGCGCCTCGGTGGAGCCGTAGACGTTGCCGAAGTAGTCGGGAAACAAGGCCATGCACTTGCGTGTCACGTCGTCGGCCAGGGTCTGCCCGCCGAAAAAGCCGCAGCGCAGGCTGCTCAGGTCGTAGCGGCTCAAGTCGGCGGCCACCAGCATCACCATCTGCGTGGGCACGCCATGCAGCACGGTGATTTTCTCGGCTTCGACCAGCGAGAGCGTTTCATGCACATCAAAGCCGCGGGTCAGCACGTTGGTGCCGCCTATCTGGATGAAAGGCATGAGCTGCAGGTGGAACTGCGCAATATGGAACAGCGGCTTGTTGTGCAGGATCACGTCTTCGTGCCGAAAGCCCACCTCGATGGCCATGGTCATGCTGCCCATGACCTCGGCCAGGTGCGAGCGCACCACGCCCTTGGGCCGGCCGGTGGTGCCCGAGGTGTACATGATCAGCGCGGCATCGTGCCCGTCGACCGCCACCACGGGTTCAATGTCCTGACCCTGGGCCACGAAATCCTCGAAGCCGATTTCGCCATCCTCAATGTGGTCGCCGATGTAAATGAGTTTTTCCAGTTGGAGCTGCGACTTGATGGCGTTGACCGGCTCGCGCAGGGCTTGCTCAAAAACCAGCATGCGGGCGCCGCAGTCCTCAATGATGTAGCGCACTTCGTTGGCCGCCAACCTGTAGTTGATGGGCACGGGAATCGCGCCCAGCTTCATCAGCGCATAAAAGCCGGTGATCTGCTGGGGCAGGTTGTAGGTGAAAAAGGCGACGCGGTCGCCTTTGCGCACGCCGCTGGCGGCAAAGGCGCTGGCTGTGCGGTTGACCCAGGCATTCCATTGGCCATAGGTCCAGCGCTGGCCTTCAAACACCAGGCCGATTTTGCGGGGCCATTTGAGGGCCGATTGGGTCAGTGTGTCTGCGAGGTTCATGCTTGGCTCTCTAAGATGGGGTCAAGGCGCAGCGAGATCGCTGGACAAGCGAGCCCAGAAAGCGGGCTCCAGCGCGGCGTCCACCGTGCTCAGGTCCAGTTCGTCAAAAGGCGGGGTGCGGGAGCCAAGCGCTGCGCGCAGCGCAGGCGACAGCAGCCACTGGCTCATGCCCGCATGCTCAAAGACACGCGGCGCCCGCCCCAGGCCCAGGAAGTCGGTGGCAGGCAAGCCCTGCCAAGAAGGGCGGTGGCAAATGCCGGTGGCGGGCTTGCCGCGCGACGGGCCCGCCTGCCAGCGCGGGCGGCCGTGAAAGCGCGCGCAGGCCAGGCAGCCGCGTTCAGAGAAAGTGCGCTGGCGCAGGGTGTGGGCGGGCACAAAGCCATGCTCCTGGGCGTGCCACTGCCGCTCGTTGATGGCCAGATCGCCGCTGAGCAGCAAAAAGTCCTCGTCCACCTCGTAGTGGCCTGGCCGCAGGCGCTGCCAGTCGGCCGGAAACAGGACCAAGGCCCAGAAATGATCGCTTGCCAAGGTCTTGAGCGGGGCCAGGCGCACCGGGCCTGTGGCATCGGGCATGGCCATGTCTTGCCAGAGGAGGTCTGAGTGGGTCAGTGAGGCTGGCATGGCTCAGGCTTGCCCCAGGCGCAGCTCGCTGCTGGCCTGCGCGATCAAACGTTCGCCGCAGTGCAACTGTTGCTCGATGTGCACCACCCACTGGCCACCCTGCTCTTCAACGGCCGTGACCTGGCCGCTGGCCACCAGGTGGTCGCCGGCAAAGGCCATGGACTTCATCTTCAGGCCCATGCGCGCCAAAAAGGCCTGGGGGCCGGCCCAGCGCATGGCCTCTCGCGCGAAGACCGCGCCAAAGGCCTGGCCGTCTATGAGCAGGCCAGGTAGTTGCTTGGCTTTGGCATGGGCTTGGTCGTAATGCAGGCGGTGCCAGTCCCAGGTGGCCGCACCATAGGCCACCAGGTCCACCTCGGTGAAGGTCTGGCCGTGCTCGGGCAGGGCCTGCCCGGCTTGCAATTGGCGGGGGTCAAGACTGGGTCTGAGCATGGGGCTGCAAGGGTTGGAAGACCAGGGTTTCACGGTTGGTGGCCACGGTGTGGCCTTGCGCGTCGGTGTAGGTGGCCACGGACATCACGAACAGCTGCGTGCCACCGCGAGATGCAGGCTTTTCCACCATGCTCTCCAGCGTCCAGGTCACCGAGATGCGGTCGGTGGCCAGCACGGGGCGCTCAAAGCTGTAGTCGTTGCCGGCGCGGATCATGCGGCAGCCGGGCACCGGCAAGTGCCACTCGTGGCCAATATAGCCTTCGGCGTCGGGCGCGCGGTGCGCGTACTGGCAGGTCTCGCACACCAGTGTGGGTGGCGCGATCACGCCGGCATGGCCCGCCTCTTGCGCATAGGCCTCATCAAGGTAGAGCGGGTTGTCGTCCTGCATCGCCAGGGCAAAGTAGCGGATGGAGGCATGGCCCAGGGCCTCGCGCGCCGGGTAGTGCACCTGGCGGCCGACCAGCGCTTGCAGTTCGGGGGTGAGCAAGGCCATGGCTCAATCCAATATGGCAAAAGGATCGACCTCGATCTTCATCTCTGGGCGCAAGAGCGCTTGGCAGATCAGGCCGGTCGATGCCGGGTAAGGCGTGCGCAAGAGGGCTGCACGCACGCCGGCCACGTTGCGGTAGTCGGCCAGGGCGTTGGGCGTGACGTACTCGATGGTCTTGACCAGGTGCTCGGGCCCAGCCCCCGCAGCCTCCAGCACCTTGAGGATGTTGCGGTAGGTGTAGTCGGCCTGGGCCACCACGTCGTCCTCGTGCAGCACGCGCTCGGTGGCTGGGTCCAGCGAGCCCTGGCCGGACATGAACAGCATCTTGCCGGCCTTGACCGCCGGGCTGTAGCTGAGTTTGTCGTAGCGCGACCAGCCCGGGTTGATGCACTCTAGCGTGTCGCGCGAGGCGATAAAGTCATATTGGATCAGCGCCTCGGGATGCACCAAGCGCGGCATCATCAGGCCGGCCGCGCCGGGGTAGATGGGCCCCAGGTGCTGTTTGCGGATGCGGCCCGTGCCCTTGTACTGGGCCAGGCCATCGGCGGTGAGGTAGTCCACGGTCTTGACCACGTTGTGAAAGCCCAGGCCCAGGGCGGCCAGCATCTTGCCGGCTTTTTCAAAGATGTAGGCGGTCTGCGCGACGATGTCGCCCGCGCCGACGATGCGGCCTTGCGCATCGACCGGCTGTATGGTGGGCAGGTAGACAATGCCGGCCGAATCGCGCCCGGGCGAGGCCGAGCCCACGTCGGTGGCCGCGCCCATGGGGCCAGCGGTGACCTCGATTTCGATGAAGGCTTCTGGCCGCAGCAAGCTTTTGACCGGCACGGTATGCACCGTGGGCTGGTGCGCGCCAAAGACCTCGGCACGCACCGCAGCGGCCTCGGCATAGCGCTCTATGCCTTCGGGCCGCACGTACTCGACGATGCGCGTCACATCGCCATAGCCCATGCCCGCAGCTTCGAGGATGACACCGATCTTGGCGTAAACGGTGCGCACCTGGTCGGTCATGCCGCCGCGCACCACGATTTTCTTGGCCACCGGGTCGTATTCGGAAGCGGTGTGGCCTGACAGGTAAGCGCCGCGGCCCGTGCTCAAGCCCAAAGAAAAGGAGTAACGGGCGTAGTCGAACCAGGGAAAGTGCGCGGGGGTGATGGCTTGGAAGGGCATGGCAATGAGGGTTGGAGGTCGGATGTTTAAATGGGCTGGCTGCGCCACCATTGGCACAGGCCTTCGGTGTGTTGCTCGGCCGGGCAGGCCTGGGCAGGACTCAGGCCTGCCGGGGGATTCAGGCTCAGGTGGGCATAGGTGTCGCGCTCGCTGCTCAGGCACAGCCACGGGGCCTGCAAGCGGGGCAAAAGGCCTGCCCAGTCGCAGGTCCAGTTCGCTCGCCAGGCGCCGGCGTAGCTTTCGGGTTGCTTCATGGCTTCGAGCACGCGCGCGTTCAGACGCGCAGGCTCGATGTTCGAGGGCTGCGGTTTTTTGTGGGCGTGGCGCCGCTCGTACCAGGGCCACCACAGCTCGGCGTCGCGCAGGTGGTGCCAGGCACGCAGCCAGTGCGCGCCTTCCGAACTGGGCAGGACATCGGGAATACCTTGGGAAAGCAGTTGATCGCGGAGGGCGTCCTCCACCCACAAGGGTGCGTCCAGCACCACCGAGCGCACGCGTGCTGGCTGATGCACGGCCAGCGCGCAGGCCAGTGCGGCGCCGCCCTGGTGGCCCCACACATGAACCTGCGCAATGCCCATCTGGTCCAGCACATGGCACACCGCGCGCAGCCAGCTCGCAGGGTCCTGCGGGTTGCCGGGCAGCGGGTCGGATTCACCGTGGCCGGGCAGGTCCAGGGCCAGCACGGGACGCTCTTGGCCAATGGCGAGCATGGCCTGCTCATACAGGCGTGAGGAGCCGGGCGCATGGTGCAGCACCAGCACCGGTGTGCCCGGCAGGTCCTCACCCGAGCGGCGCACGGCCAGTTGCGCGCCGTCCAAATCGACGTAGGATTCGGTGAGGCGACCGGGCAAGGCCTGGCAAGCCACTGGCTCGGGCACGGGTGCACGGGCCGGGTGGCGCTCGAGCAGGCTCAACTCACAGGCGCTGGCCGCATCAAACTCGCGCGGCACCTCGGCCATCCACACACCCTCTGGGTAAAGGTGGCGGGTCAGGTACATGCTGTCTCCTGGCCGGTTGCCAAAGCACACCGGCACCTTGAGGTCTCCCACCACACCCAGGGCGCGATGGCGAAAGGGCGCGGCATAGCCCACGCGGTAACCGTCGCCAGCCTGCAGCATCTCCACCACGCCGCGATGCAGAAAGTCCAGTTCGGGCGCGTCGGTGTCCGAGCGGTTGGCGTCCTGTTGCTTGTTCCAGGGCCAGAACACATGCTGGTCGCGGTAACGAAACCACAGGCGCAGCAGGTGAGCGCCGTCCCACTGCGGCACGATGGGCTCCAGGTAGGCCTCTAGCTGCGCGTCGGTGTAGGCCGCCGCAAAGACGGCAAAGCCGTCGGCCAGGGCCATGGCGCAGCGGTCTGGGTGGCGGGCGGCAAATTCCACGGCGATGGAGGCCCCGGTGTGACGGCCGTAGCTGGCCGCCTGCGCCATGCCCAGAGCTGCCAAGGTGTCCGCCAGGGCGTCGGCGAAATCTTCGACCGACGGACTGGCCTGGGGCAGCGGGTCGGACAGGCCAAAGCCCGGGGTGTCAAAGGCCAAACAAGTAAAGCGCTGACCAAAGAGGGCCATCAGCGGCCGCATGACCTTGGACGAACAGGGCGAGGCATGCAGCATGGCCAGCGCCGGCCCCTGGCCCGCGCGCAAATAGTGCACCCGGCGCGAACCCACTGTGACGAAATGCTTGGTGACCCTCATTGCCAATGCCTCAATAGCTTTTGGGCAGACCCATGCGCTCGCCCAAAAAGTTCTTGACCATCTCATTGGAGATGGGGCTGAAGGGGCCGAGCCGGGCGTCGCGGAACAGCCGCTCCATGGGGCTTTCTTCCACCAGGCCGTAGCCGCCCAGCACACGCATGCACTTGTCGGTGGCGCGCAAGGCGGTTTCGGTGGCGGCGAGCTTGGCCATGGCCGCCTCGGTGGCACAGTCGCGCCCTTGGCTGAGCAGCCAGGCGGACTTGTAGGTGAGCAGGCGGATTTGCTCGAGCTCGGTGGCCACTTCGGCCAGCGGATGCTGCACGGCCTGGAACTGCCCGATGGGGCGGCCAAAGGCCTGCCTGTCCTTGGCGTATTGCAAGGCCTGGTCCAGCGCAGCGCTGGTGATGCCCACGTACATGGCCGCGCAGAGAATGCGCTCTTCGTCCAGGCTGGCCAGCAGGTGGTACCAACCCCGGCCGCGCTCACCGAGCACCGCGCCTTCCGGTGCGGTGGCGCCGTCGAGGAACACCTCGCAGGTGCAGGCTGCGCGCATGCCCATGAGCTCCAGGCGGCGAACCGTGACCCCGCTTTGCTGACGCGGCGTGAGCACCAGCGACAGGCCGCGGGCGCGCTTGCCCTCCTGCTCGGGCTCGGTGCGGCACAGCACCAAGATGGCATCGGCATCATCGGCCAGCGAGGTGTAGAGCTTTTGGCCCTGCACGGTCCATTGGCCTTGGTCCAGGCTGGCGCGGGTCTTCAGGGCCAAGACATCGGTGCCGCCGCCAGGCTCGCTCATGCCAAAGCCCATGAGGAACTCACCCCTGGTCAGCAGCGGCAGGTAGTGGGCCTTTTGCTCGGGCGTGCCCACCTCCATGAAGATGCGCGCGGTCATGGAAGTCAGCAGCCAGTCGGTGGCCAGGGAGGGGAAACGGCGCGACAGCTCCTCGCAGACGATGGCCCCCTGCACGATGTCGCCGCCGGCACCGCCATAGGCCTCGGGCACGCTGATGCCCAGCCAGCCTTGCGCGGCCAACTTGGGCCAGATGCTGCGTGGAATTTTTCGCGCTTGATCGTAAGTGCGTATGGTTTTTTCGGGCAGCTCGGCATCGAGGAAATGCCTCACGCTGTCGCGCAGTTGCTGGTGTTCTGGGAGCGTGTCGAAATTCATGCGACTGTCCTTTGGGTTTGTTCGGTGCTCATGAATGGCTGGCCGGTGTGAAGTTCATCCATCCATTGACTTTGGCATAGATCAATGCGCCCTCAGCACTGGCCATGGCAGGCTCTACACGGCCTGCAGGGCGGTGTACAAAGCAGCCAGCGCCGAGCGCCTGCGATCCCCACCGCACACTGCCCGAGAGCACGAACATCTGCCAGTCCACCGCATGGGCGCCCGCGCTGCCCTGCTGGTAGCCCGGTGCCAGGCGCAGCAGCAGCGTCTGCTGGCCGGTGCGTGGGTTGCTGCTGAGCACCCGCACTGCCAATTGCGTCAGGTCAAAGCCCGTCAAAGCCGCTTGGGAGCGCGCAAAGTCTGGGCCGGGCTGCCAGACCAGCTCGCCCGTGCGAACCTGGCGCAGCCGGCCCCGGCTGCCCAGGGCCGCTTCGTCCAGGGTGGGCTTGAGGTGGTTGCTGCCTGCTTGCTGCGGCGCGCACACTTGGCGGGTGACCGGCCCGCTCTCGTTGGAGCGGCCTTCAAAGCCAAGCAGCAACTGTACGCCTGGCCCGGTCTTGGCATGGTGAATCCAGCCGGGCGGGCGCCAAAAATAGTCACCTGCCTGGAGCGTGCCCTCACCGTCGAGCACCACCTCGCCGCTGAGCAAAAAACCCTCTTCGACCGAGTCATGGCAGCAATGGGTCAGGTCGCTGTAGCCGGGTTCGAGCTCCACCAGGTCCAGCCGGCGCGTGGTGAGCGGATCGAGGTAAAGGTTTTTTTGGCGGTACTTGGCAAAGTTGGCCTGCACCTGCTCGGCCGGCCCCAGGTTGTCGCGAAAAGCAGGGGCCAAGGTGCGCAGGTAGTCGAGACCGCTCTCCCATGGCATGTCATGGGTGTTCAAGATGGAGGTTTGCAGCAAGGCCATGGTGAAGTGTGTCAGTGGCCAGCGCCAGCTTGGCCAGCGGCGACCGGCTCGCCCAGGTAGACCTGCTGCACCAAGGCGCTGGCGCGCACCTCTTGCGGTTGGCCCACGGCCAAGACCTTTCCTTGGTGCAGCACGGTGATGCGACTGGCCACCGCAAAGACCACCGCCATGTCGTGCTCGGTGAACACGCATGACACCCCCAACTGCTGGGCCACCTGGTGCACCAACTGGATGGAGGCCAGGCGCTCTTTCGCGGCCATGCCGGCGGTGGGCTCGTCCAGCAGCAGCAGCTTGGGTTGGCTGGCCAGGGCAATGGCCAGCTCCAGGCGTTTTTTGTCGCCATGGGCCAGGGTGCGGGCGGTTCGCCCGGCTTGCGCGGCCAGGCCCACCCGCTCAAGCAACTCCAGCCCGCGGGCCACATGCTGGCCGCCAGCAGCCGTCCAGCCATTCCAGGTTTGCCGGGCATGGGCGGACAAGGCCACCTGCACGTTTTCCAGCACCGTCATGCCATGGAACACGCGGGTAATCTGAAAGGTGCGGCCCATGCCCAGGCGGGTCAGCTGGTGCGGCGCCAGGCCCGAGACCTTGCGGCCGTCAAAGTGAATCTCGCCTTCGTCGGCCTTGAGCAGGCCCGTCAAGGCGTTGAAAAACGTGCTTTTACCAGCCCCATTGGGGCCGATGATGGCGTGAAATTCACCAGGCTTGACCTGCATGTCCACGTTTTGCAGGGCCTGCAGGCCGCCAAAGCGTTTGGAGATGCCGCGCGCCTCCAGCACAAAGGGGCTGGCGGTGGTGCTCATCGCTCGGCCCTCTTGAAGCGTCCGACCAGGCCGGTGGGCATGAGCAGCACCAGCAACACGATGATGATGCCCATGGCCAGCGGCCAGTATTCAGTCTTGCCGCTGATCATGACTTCCAGCACCACATAGACGGCGGCGCCCACGATGGCGCCATAAAAGGACTGCACGCCACCGAGCACGGCCATCACCACCGGGGTGGCGCTGGCCGTCCAGTTGAGCCAGGAGGGAAAGACGTTGCCCGAAGAAAAAGCAAACAAAGCCCCCCCAAGTCCGGCAAAACCCGCACTGATGACAAATGCAGCCCACTGGTGACGGCGCACATGCACGCCCACGTACTGCACCCGCAGCGGGTCGTCCTTGAGGGCCCGCAGGGTTAGGCCGAAGGGCGAGAGCACCAGGCGGCGCAGCAGGTACACACTGGGCAGGCACCAGCACAGGGCATAAAAATAGTAGCCCAGGGGCTGTCCCAGCACGCCGGGCGGCTTGAGCCCCGTGATGCCGTCGTCACCGCCAGTCAGGCCCGAGGCCTTCAGGGCCACGGTGTAGAGCAGCATCTGGAAGGCGAAGGTGAGCATCGAAAAGTAGATGCCGGAGCGGCGCACCGAAAAATAGCCGATCACGGCTGCCGCGGTCGCTGAAACCGCCATGGCCACCAAGGGCGCCAGCGTGAACATCCACACCACGTCCAGGCCGCTGCGCTTGAAGAAAATGGCTGCACTATAGGCGCCCACGCCAAAAAAAGCTGCATGGCCAAAGGACAGCATGCCACCAAAACCCAAGAGCAAATTAAAGCTCAGCGCGTACAGGGCAAAGGCCAGCACTTCAATGGCAATGAAGATCCAAAAATCGCTCAGGCCAAAAGGCAGCAACACCAGCAAGGTGCATACCAACAGGGTCCAGGCACGCTGCGAACTCATTCGGGACTCCCGAACAGGCCCCAGGGCCTCACGATGAGCACGACGGCCATGCAGACAAAGGTCAGGACCACCGACCAGCCAGGGAAAGCCAGCACACCGTAGGCATTGATCACGCCCACCAGCAAGGAGGCGACCAGCGCGCCCATCACGCTGCCCATGCCGCCTATGACCACCACCACAAAGGCGTCAATGATGACTTGCACATGCAGACCCGGCCCCACCGAGACCACGGGCGCAGCCAGCGCACCGCCCAGCCCCGACAAGGCCGCGCCCAGGGCGAACACCGAGGTGTACAGCCAGCGCGTGTTGACACCCAAGGCGCCCAACATGGCCCGGTCATTGGTGGCCGCCCGAATGAAGATGCCCCAGCGCGTCTTGTGCAACAGAAACCACAATGCCACGGCCACCAGCACGCCCATGAAAATCAGGAACAGCCGGTAGTTGGGAAAGGTCACGCCCAAAGCGCGGGCTGCGCCGGTCAGCGCTTGCGGCGCGTTCATGGATCTGTCCTCATTGCCCCAGATGAGCTTGACCAGGTCTCCCATGATGAACACCAGCGCAAAGGTCATGAGCAACTGAAACTCGTGAGGAGCGTTGTAGATGCGGCGCAGCAAGCCCCATTCGATGCCTGCGCCCACCACGGCCAGCGTCGCCATCGCGGCCACCAAGATGAGTGCAAACATCCAGCCCCCCTCACCCAGAACGGACGACAGGCTGACGGCCACAAAGGCGCCCAGCATGAACAGCACGCCATGGGCGAAATTGAGGATGCGCTGCACGCCAAAAATAAGCGACAGGCCCGCTGCAATCAGGAACAGCAGCATCCCGTTGGAGATGCCCGCCAGGGTTTGCCGCGCCAGCACCGTGGGGTTCAGCATCCATCCGAAATGTTGCGCAAAAAAATCGATCATTGCAGCATGGGTGGGTAGTGGCCAAAGATCGTTTAAGTTTGCCAGAGCTCTTGGCAACTTGCAACGAATAGTTGTCCGGACAAAAACTCGTCCGGACAAAATACGGGTTTACCCAAGGTGGCTGGTATTTAAAGGTCAAGCCTAGGGCATGATCGGTTGACAGTCTTCAAGTTGTCGATTCAGAATCAAAGCATCATCAACCGAGGAGCATGCTTGTGTACACCTTGATCAAGAATCGAATTTTGCCGGTCCTGGCTTTGTCAATGGCCATGGCATCACCTGCCGCCTACGCTCAGGCCGCCAGTGGCAATGACCCTATCAAACTGGGTCTGATCGATATTTACAGCGGGGGTTTTGCATTCATTGCCGACTCGATTCGAACCGGGTTTCAAATTGCGGTGGACGAAGCCAATGCTGCGGGCGGTCTGAAGGGGCGCCCTTTTCAATTGGTCAGCGCCGACATGGGTGCGCAGGTTGAAAAAGCGGTGACCGAGGGGCGCCGCATGATCCTGGAGGACAAAATCAAATTTGTCACGGTGGGGATTCACAGCGGCGCGGCCATCGCGGTCGGGAATTTGGGCAAGGAGCACAAGGTCTTGGTCACCGGCGGTTTTGCCACGACCAAGCGCCTGACCGGCGAGTCTGGCCATCCCTACATCTCGCGGGCCAACCTGTCCACGGTGGAAATCGGCAGCGTGATTGCCGAGTACATCAAAGCCAGGCCCGACATCAAGCGCATCTCGACCATTGCGCCCGACTACGAGTACGGTCAGCAATTCATCGAGGACTTCATGCGCGCCATCAAGGTGGCGCGTCCCGATGTGGTGGTGGTGCGCCAGGAGTGGTCCAAGTTGGGTGCGACAGATTTTTCTGCGCACGTCACCGCCTTGCAGGCCCAGCCCGTCGACATGATCGTCAATGGCGGTTTTGGCGCTGACTTGGTGAACCTGCTCAAAGCGGCCAAGGACTTCGGCCTGTTCACCCCCAAGACCCAGTTCTTCACCCACGGTCTGGACCTGGTGAAGATGAGCTCGGTCAAGGACCTGCTGCCGGCCAACACGGCTGGGACCGTGTGGTACCCGTTTTATGCGCTCAATTCTGACAAGTCTAAAAGCTTTGCCGCCGAAGTGGAAAAGCGCATGAAGACCTATCCCACCGGCCCCACCACGGTGGGCTATTCGGCTGGCAAAATGGTTGTGGAATCGATCCGCAAGGCGGGCACCGCCACCGACGTGGAAAAAGTCATACAGGCCATGTCCACCATCAGCTTTGAAGGCCCTACAGGCATGACCAAAGTGCGTGGCTGTGACAACATGGCCATGTTCAATTTTTATGTGGGCACGGTCAAGCGCGATGCGGCCTTGCCCGACGGCATTGGCGTGACCGACATCAAGACCTACCGCACCGAGGACTACGCGCGGCCTTGCCAGGAACTGTTGCGCTCACGCGGAAGCTAATCCATGAGCTTGTTGCAGGTCGAGGGCCTGGAGACGGCGTATGGCGACAGCCAGGTCTTGTTCGGTATCGATCTCGAGGTGCACAAAGGCGAAGTGGTGGCCTTGCTCGGGCGCAATGGCGCGGGCAAAACCACCACGCTGTCGTCCATCATGGGCCTGGTGCCGCCGCGCAAGGGCAGCATCACCTTCAAAGGTCAGTCCATCGGTGGCAGCGAGCCCTTTCAAATCTGCCGTGCAGGGCTGGGCTATGTGGCCGAGGATTGCCGCCTGTTCACCTCCCTGACCGTGGCAGAGAACCTGGAAACCGCGCGCATGGATGCGCGTGGGGGCGGCGCCCCTTGGGGCGTGGCCCAGGTGCTGGACTTGTTTCCCGATATCCGGCTGTTTTTGAACCGCAAGGCCGGCGCCTTGTCGGGTGGTCAGCAAAGAATGGTGGCCATGGCGCGCACCCTGATGGGCAACCCAGACTTGATCTTGCTTGACGAGCCCTCTGAGGGTCTTGCACCTCTGGTGATTGAAGCCATGCTGCAGCGCCTCAAGCAGCTCAAGTCCGCTGGGCAAACCGTGCTGATCAGCGAGCAGAACCTGCGTTTTGCCAATGAACTGGCCGATCGGGTCTACATCATTGAAAAAGGCCAGATTCCCTACCAAGGCACGCCGGCCGAGCTCAATAGCCTGCCTGAGGTGCGTCAGCAATACCTGATGGTGTGAGCCGCGCCAGCAGGGCTGACCCGCCCAGCCCTGCGTTTTTCAAGCCTGCGCCGCTCCCCGTTTTCAAGACCCTTCTGGGTCTGATCTGTTTGACAGCAGCGCCTCCTTAAAGTAAATTCACTCGGCATCTTGTCCGGACAAATATTGACTTCGTCCCGCATGTATTCATCGGCCGGAAGACCTGGCCCAATCTGTGTTGTCCGGGCTTTCCAACACCTCTTGCCCCAAAGGAATCCCCATGTCAAAGCTCGACACAGCCCAAGATCAAGAACAAGAACAAGAGCAGCAGATGCTCGATGCCATTGAAAAATGGCTGGCGCGCGACGTGCGCCCCCATGTGCTCAGGCTCGAGCATGCCGACGAGTACCCCACCGCGATGGTCGAGCAGATGAAGGAGATGGGCTTGTTCGGCGCCACCATCAGCACAACCTACGGCGGCTTGGGCCTGAAGGCCGGCACCTACGCCAAAATCGTCGAGAAGATCTCGACCACCTGGATGTCTTTGACCGGCATTTTCAACAGCCACCTGATCATGGCGGCCTGCGTCGAGCGCAAAGGCACCGAGGCGCAAAAGCTGCACTACCTGCCCAAGTTCGCCACCGGTGAAATTCGCGGTGGTTTGGCGCTGACCGAGCCAGACGCTGGCACCGACTTGCAAGGCATCAAGATGCGGGCCCGCAAGGATGGCGATGATTACGTCATCAACGGCACCAAGACCTGGATCTCCAACGGCATTGAAGGCAGCTGCTTTGCCCTGCTGGTCAAGACCGATACCAGTGCCGAGCCCGCTCACAAAGGCATGTCTTGTTTCATTGCCGAAAAAGGGCCGGGCTTTACCGTGTCTAAAAAGCTGGAAAAGCTCGGCTACAAGGGGATTGACAGCGCCGAACTCATTTTCCAAGACTACCGCATCCCCGCCAGCAAACTCATTGGCGGCCAAGAAGGCCGTGGCCTGCAAACGGCGCTGGGCGGCCTGGAGCTCGGACGCATCAACGTGGCGGCCCGGGGCTGCGGTGTCGCCGCTGCAGCACTGCAAGACTCCTTGAGGTACGCGCAAATTCGCCACACCTTTGGCAAGCCAATTGCCGAACACCAGGCGATTCAGCTCAAACTCGGTGAAATGGCCACGCGCTTGCAAGCGGCCAGGTTGTTGACCTATGACGCGGCGCGCATTTACGACAAGGGTGAGCGCTGTGACCTGGAGGCGGGCATGGCCAAGTACTTCGCCTCAGAGGCTGCGCTTGAAAATGCCACCGAATGTCTTCGCATCCATGGTGGCTACGGCTATTCCAAGGAGTACCACGCAGAGCGCTACTACCGGGATGCCCCTCTGATGTGCATTGGCGAAGGCACCAACGAGATGCAGCGTCTCATCATTGCCCGTCACATGCTGGCCATGAATCCTGTTTGAGGCGACGCACGGGCAGACCTGGGGCAGGGTGATCCACGGAGTTGGATCTAGACCTCAGGCGCCCGCAGTTGACTGGGCCCGCCTTGATGTGGCGGGTGTGCTCAGTGCTTTTCCAGCAGGGCGCCAAAGCCGCTCATGCGGTCGGTGATTCCCGACTCGCGCAGCGCATGCCAGTAGATGGCGGTGTTGATGGCCACCACCGGACGCTTGAGCCAGACCTCGGCTTGGCCGGCCAAGCGCGCCATGGCCAAGTTGGTGCCCACTTGCACGATGCCGTCTATGTCGTCGCCGTCAAGTTCGAGCAGGGCATCTCGCAATTCGGTCTCGCTGACATGGGCGATCTTGACCGGACTTTCGCATTTGAGGCCTTTGATGCGCATGACATGGAAACCCGACTCTTCGAAAAAACGCGTGACATTGCGGTCTCCCACCGGCATGTAGGGCGTGATCACGGCGATGCGCTTCATGCCCAGCGCTGCAAAAGCCGCAGCGCAGGCCTCAGAGCCCATGGACACGGGCAGCCCAGTTTTTTGCAGCAGGTGTTTTTTGAGGTCTTGGCTGGCCTTGAGCCCGTCCCAGAAGGTCTCGGCCGAGATGCCCAGCACCAAGCGGTCGGGCTCGCAGGACATGGCTGAATCCACGGCCTCGTCCTGCGCATCGGCGATCAGGGTGATCAGCCGCTGAAAGTCTGCGTCGTCCTTGAGCGCGATGTTGGGAATGCGTATGCGGCTGATGTGGTTGGTCACGCCCGGCGGCCGCATGTCGTCGAATTCCGGTTGCACGCTGGTGTTCGTGGAGGGAATCAGAACGGCAAATTTTTTGCGCCAACCGATCGCGTCGCCCATGGAAAACTCCATTAATAAATTCAGCCTAAATTGTATACATTGGCCTCATGCAAACCATGGATTGACCGCCTGTGAGCTGGATGCGCCTTCTTTTTTTCAAGTCAATTGTCGACAATGGCTCAGCACGGTGATAGTCTGTTTCCATACCGATTGACCTTTTGATGCAAGAAAGCTTGAACGATGACCACAACCTCTGATCCACGCTATATCGCCCCGACGTCCGGTTTCTTCAGCACATTGGCGGACATTGCCACCGAGCGCCTGGGCTCGGTCGAGGGTGTCAAGCCCAAGGGCAAGGTTGAGGTGCGACGGGCCATGGTGGGTCAGGACATCCTGATGCTGCATGTGCTGCGTGAAAAAGGCTTGATCGATCCGTTGCACAAGCACGACGACCATGAAACCGTGGCCTACCTCATTCGCGGCAAGCTGCGCTTGGTCATAGGCGGCGAGGAGTTTATTGCCACCCCGGGCACGTCCTGGATCCATCCCCGCGGCGTGGAACACTTTAGCGAAGCCCTGGAGGAGTGCGAGCAAATCGAGATCAAGTCACCGCCTAAGAAAACCTGGGAGACCCTGGACTGAGATGGGGCGCACCATGCAAGTGCCGCCCCCCACCTGGACCGCAGAGGGTGAGTTCGATCTGAACACTGAGAACCTTCGCCTGTTGCTGGACAACCGCATTGCGGTGATTCGCATCCCCGGATTTGCCACGCCCGCCGAATGCAAGAGCTTTGTGGCCGCTGCGCGCAGTGGCCCCATCAAGTACTACAGCGTGGCCACCCGCATCGGCTACATCGGCCTGGCCCAGTACGAATACCGCTGGGGCCGGCCCAAGGAGGACTTTTTTGAGGCGGTGCCCCAGGCTCGGCGAGAGCTCGATGAGGTGATTTCTCATTGCAGCTTCAACCCCATGGAGCGCCTGATCGCCCGGCTGCAAGCCGTCTGGCCTCGCCCAGTGGGCGTGGCACAGGAAGAGATGGGCCTCTACTACGCCGGCATCATTCGCTTTACCGGAGAGGGCGTGGCGCTGCACTGTGACTGGGCACCTCTGAACTCGCCCCACTATGCGATTGGACAAATAGACGGCCAGTTGGGCTGGAATTTTTTTGCCGAAGAATTGGCCACCGGCGGACAGACCACCGTGCACAACGCGCCCTGGGCGCCCGAGGTCAAGCCCGGCGACATTCCGCAAAGCTATGGGCTGGACCCAGCCCTTGTGGCCGGCTCACCCAAGGCGGTCTACCAGGCCACGGCTGGCGATGTGGTGATCTTTAACACCCGCAATCCGCACGAGATTGCCGGCGGCGTGGCCGAGCCTGGTGGCAGCCGCATCTCCATTGGCTCTTTTGTCGGTCGCATGCCCGACCACCAACTGATGCTGTGGTCATGAGCGGCAGGCCATGAGCGTCGAGTTGCGCACTGACATGCTGCACCCGGGCCAGCAGGGCGGCTTCTTGGCCCTCATGGCCGAGGAGGGCAGCGCCATAGGGCGGACCATCCTGGGCCGCTTGCTGGGCTTTTACACCTGCGACATGGACAAGCGCATCCTCATGCCGGCGCCGTTTGAGGCGGCTCAAAGCCTGGATTGGCAAGGTCCTTGGCGGCCTGAAATACCAACCTGAAACTCGGCCACATACGGACATACCCGATGCCGTAATTTGTTCGGACAACACAAAATTCAGTCCATGAACACTTCAGTCAATTCTTCGGTTGCTCCGGTACCGCCCAACAATGATGACGGTTTGCTGGGTGCTGCGCTGCTGGGCGCGGCCAGGGTCTCGCGCTGGCTGGCCCGCATCGGTGGGGCCATGATGCTGGTCTGTGCCATCTTGGTCACGCTGGACGTGGTGGTTCGCGCTGCCTTCAAGGTCACCTATTTCGAGAGTTTCGAGCTGTCCACCTACGCCTTTGCCATCGCCACGGCGCTGGGCCTGTCGTATGCGCTGGTCAGCCGCGCCCACATCCGCATCGAGGTGCTGTACATGTTGCTGCCTGCGCGGCGGCGCGGCTGGGTGGACCTGTTCGCCTATGTGGTGCTGGCGGTCTGTGCCCTGACGCTGCTGTACTGGAGTGCGCAGCTGGTGCTGGGCAACTACCAAAGTGGTGCGCGGTCCAACTCTTCGTTGTCCTTGCCGCTGGTCATTCCGCAAGGCATCTGGCTGGTCGGCCTGGCCTGGTTTGCCTTGCTCTCAGTGCTGTACGCCTTGCTCGGCCTGCGCCTGTGCCTGCGCGGCCGGCCTGAGCAAGCCCATAGGCAGTTGGGTGTGGCCTCGCTGGAAGAGGAAATCGAAGCCAACGTGACCAGGAAATCCTCACCATGATGCTCACCACTGTTTTGTTGTTGCTGTTGCTTGCAGGCGGCAGCGTGTTCGTGGCTGCCGTGCTGGGGGTGCTGGGCACCACGCTGGCGCAGCTTTTTTCGAGCTTTCCCCTGCAGCGGGCCTTGGGCGAGATGGCCTGGAGTTCGAGTGCAGACTTCATCTTGGTGGCTGTGCCCATGTTCATCCTCATGGGCGAGCTGCTGCTGCGCTCCGGGGTCACAGACAACATGTACACCGCCTTAGACCGCTGGGTGGGACACATCCCCGGCGGGTTGATGCACACCAACGTGGCGGCCTCGGCGGTGTTTGCCGCCACCTCGGGCTCGAGCATCGCCACAGCGGCCACCATAGGCACCATCTCCATCCCGAACATGGATCGTTATGGCTACAAGGCACCGCTGTTCCTGGGCACGATTGCCGCTGGGGGTACGCTGGGCATCCTGATCCCGCCCAGCATCAACATGGTGCTTTATGGCGCCATGTCCGAAACCTCGGTGTCTGAGCTCTACCTGGCGGCCACCATTCCTGGCCTGATGTTGGCCCTGATTTTTTCCATCTACGTCTACATCGCCTGCAAGATCGATCCTAGCTTGGGGCCCAAGCGTGAGCCGGCGCCCTGGGGTGAGCGCTTTCGCGCCCTGGTGCATCTCATGCCGCCTTTGATGCTGTTCATGCTGGTGGTCGGCTCCATCTACGCGGGCCTGGCCACCGCCACCGAGGCTTCGGCCCTGGGCGTGGTCGGCGCGCTGGGCTTGGTGGTGGTGCGCCGGCGCCTGAGCATAGACATGCTGATGCTTTCCTTTGAGAGCACGGTGCGCACCACGGCCATGGTCATGATCATCGTGATCGCCGCCTTTTTCTTGAACTTCGTGCTCTCGACCCTGGGCCTGACCGATGCGGCCGTCAAATGGGTGGGTAAGTTGCAGTGGTCACCCAATACCATTTTGCTGTGCATTGTGCTGCTCTACATCGTTCTTGGTTGCTTTGTGGAGTCGCTCACGCTGATGGTGGCGACCACGCCCATCGTGGTGCCCATCATCCAGAACCTGGGCTTCAGCCCCATTTGGTTCGGCGTGGTGTTTGTGATCCTGATCGAGACCGCCTTGATCACGCCGCCCATAGGCATGAATCTTTTCGTCGTGCAGTCGGTGCGCAAAGGCGGGGCTTTCCGGGACGTGGTGATCGGCTCGCTTCCCTTTGTGGGCCTGATGTTCTTGATGATCTTGCTGCTGATCGCGTTTCCGTCCATCGCGCTGTGGCTGCCTTCTGTTTTTTCCGCCCGTGCATGAACGCATGCACCTTATCAACCTTTGGAGATTTCCCATGAATAACAGCAAGAAATTCCTGGCCACTGCGGTGGCCCTTGGCCTGGGCCTGCTGGCCACGGCGGCCAGTGCCCAAAGCAAGCTCAGCTTGCAGGTGGTGGGCAACTTGGGCATCACCACCCAGTACAAAGAACTCGAAGAGCCCTTTTGGTCCAAGCTCATTCCCGCCGCCACGGGCGGGCGCATCACGGCGGCCATCAAGCCTTGGAACGAGATGGGCCTGAAAGGCCCTGAAGTGTTCCGCATGCTCGGTCAGGGCGTGTTCGACGTGGGCACCTCGCAGCTGGGTTTTGTGGCCGGCGACAACGCCATCAACGATGCCACCGACTTGGCCGGCGTCTCACCCGACATCGAGACCTTCCGCAAGGTGACGCAGGCCTTCCGGCCACAGATCGAGCGCTATTACGAGCAGCAACTCAAGGTCAAGACCTTGGGCATGTTCTCCTTTCAGGCGCAGGTGATGTTCTGCCGCAACGAGATCAAGGGCCTGTCTGACATCAAGGGCCGCAAGATCCGCACCTCGGGCGCCTCGCAGGCCGATTTCGTCAGCTACTTCGGCGCCTCGGGGGTGAACATGGCGTTTGGCGAGGTGCAGCAGTCCCTGCAAAGCGGCGTCATCGACTGCGCCATCACCGGCACCCTGGGGGGCTACAAGGCCAAGTGGTATGACGGCGCCAAATACCTGTACGCGCTGCCCATCAACTTCGGTGCCGGCATGTCGGCCATGAACATGACGACTTGGCGCAAGCTGGACGCTGCCACGCAAAAAACCATAGAAGCCGAGTTTGTCAAACAGGAGCAGGCGGTGTTCGAACAGAACGTGCGCGAGAACGAATTGGGAATTTCCTGCAACACCGGAGGCGCCTGCTCTGAAGGGCCGGCCGGCACCATGGTGCTGGTGCGCCCCTCGGCTGCCGACCTGGATCTGCGCAAGAAAGCCCTCGTTGAGCAGGTGCTGCCGCGTTGGGCTGGCCGCTGCGGCGCGGCCTGTGTGACGGCCTGGAATGACTCGGTGGGCAAGATCGTTGGGCTGACCGCCACCGCCGCCAAGTGAGTACCGCCAGCGGTGCGGGCATCTCACCAGGGATGGCCGCGCTGCTACTGGGCGTCATGCTGGCATGGGGCTTTAACGTGCCCATTGTCAAAGCCATGACCGAGGTCATGGACGTGGTCTGGGTCGCGGTGGTGCGCATGGGTTCTGCCGCATTCACCCTCACGCTGGTGCTGTTGCTGCGCGACCGGCGTTTGCCCCGGTTTGAACGCCGCCAGTGGTTTTGGCTGGGCGCCAGTGCGGTGCTGCTGATTTACCTGAACCAGTGGCTGTTTGTGATGGGCATGCGCCTGTCGGCCGGCACCACGGCCTCTTTGGTGATGGCGGTCAACCCTTTGCTGGCCGTGCTGGCCGGAGCCCTGGTCTTCAGAGAAAAGGTAAGCTTCACGCGCGCTGCTGGGGTGGTCTTGGGCCTGTCCGGCGTGTCCTTGGCCGTGTTCATGGCGCCTCAGGCCGAGGTGGCATGGCCCGGACAAGGCGAGCTCTTGATTTTTCTGGGACAGGTGTTGTTCATAGGCGGGGGCTTGATGATCCAGCGCCTTACCCGCGACCTCGATGTGTTGGTGATAGGCTGGGCTGTCTATGTGCTGGGCAGCCTGATGCTGCTGGTCAACGCCCTGCTTCTGGGCGGCTGGCCACGCACGCAGGCGGCGTTTTCGCTGGACTGGGTCTGGGCCTGCGCGCTGTATGCGGGAATCCTGGGCACGGCGCTGCCCAATGTGGGCTGGTACCACGTGATCGGCAAAATCGGCCAGAGCCAGGCCAGTCCTCACCTGTACTGGCTGGCGGTGTTTGGCATGCTGTCCTCTGCGCTGACCTTGGGCGAGCCTTTGAGCCTGTGGCACGCCATCGGCCTGGCCTTGCTGGTGGCCGGTATCCGCTTGGGATCTGCGCCCGTGCGCCTGGGTCCGGGCGCCTGAGCCTGAGCTTCAGTCTCAGCCGGCCAACAGCTGCACCAGTGGCCCCAGCTCGGTCTGCGTGGGCAATTGCTTGAGCCAGGCGATCGCCTCCTCCATGGCTGGACCAGACTGGCGCGTCAGGCGCCAGCACAGGCGAAATTTGTCTTCGCGCTCCAGTGGGCTCAAGGGCATCAGCGGATGGCCCCAGGCGTGCGGAATCTGTCTTTCAAGGCTGCGGCCGTCGGCCAGCTCCAGCCTCAGGGTCTGCGGGTAAAAGGCGTTGGGGTTGGGATGCGGCTTTTCAGCCGTGTGCACGCGGCGGCCCAGGGTTTCGACGCGCGCATCGTGCAGGCACTCCGTTGTGAAACTGGTCGGGTCAACCCGGCCGAACACCAGCTCGGCCGCCGCCACATAGGCAATGCTCAGGCGGGCGTAATTGGGGGCCGGTTGGTGGACCATGGGCCGGCCCACCAGGCGAAAGCCCAAGGGCGGCAGGTCCACATGAATGGCGCTGACCTGCTCTAGCGCCTGCTCGGGGCTCAGGCCCAGTTCCTGGCGCAGCTGGTGCAGGGCATGGATCACGCCGTGTGTGACGCGGCCGCTGGGAAAGGGCTTGTGCGACAGCTGCGTGACCTTCCAGTGTTTCGTCATTTCCGCCAGCGCCTGCTGCAATTCGCCGCCGTCCTCGAAGTTGCGAAAAAAGCCAAAGCGCCCGCCCAGGATTTCGACAGGGGCAGTCAAGCCCACCTTGGCCATGTCGTGGGCTTGGACCGCATTGCGCGCGGCAAAGCCCATTTGCATGGCAAGCATCATGGAGCCTTCCTCGTGCGCCTGCATGGGGCCGCAGACCTGCGAATAAGCAATGCCGAAGGCATGGCGCAGCTGCTCTCGCGGTAGCCGGTCCAGGCAGGCCAAGGCTGCCAGACCCGAGAACACCCCGGTGGTGGCCGGTCGGAAGAAAAACATCGCCTGGCGCGTGGCCGCCGACAGCGTGCACGAGACTTCCAGGCCCACCACAAAAGCCCGCAGCAGATCGCGGCCCGAGGGCGAGCGGCCGGCCGCTACGAGCTCGTCGACCTTGGTCATCAGTGCGGCCAGCAGTGGCGCGGTCGGCAAGATCACACCGGGCTCGTAGACGCAGTCGTATTCCAGGGCATGGCACTGGTAGCCGTTGACAAGCGCAGCCACCGGCGCTGGCACTCGGCGGCTCTGGTTCCAGAGCACGGCGTCGCCGCCAGAGCCCCAGCGGCTGGCAGCGCTGAGCAGGTCGTCGAGCTTGGGCGCCATGCGACCAGCACAGGCCACGCCCACGGTGTCTAGGAAGAACACCGTGGCGGCTTCGACCGCCTCGGCCGGCAGGTCCTCAAAGCGTGTTTGCTCGATCAGGTCCAGGATGCGCTCTATGGGGTCGTGAAAGGTGGTGCTCATGGCTGGTGTGAAGGAAAAAGGGCAGGGCGTTTTTGCAGGAAGGCGTCGCGGCCTTCAATGAAGTCGGGGCCGGCAAACATCTGGACAAAGGTTTGCTGCGCTTGCGCCAGGGCTTGCGTGTCACCTGCGGCGACCGCGTGCAGGCCGCGCTTGAGCGCGCGGGTGGCGTCCAGCGAACTGGCGCTGATGGCTTGCAGCAGGTCCTCGGCGGCCGCATCCAGGGCGCCTAGTTCGTGCACCTGGTTGACCAGGCCGGTCTGCAGCGCGCGCTGCGCGGACCACAGCTGCGTGCCATAAAGCAGCTCGCTGGCGGCGGCCAGGCCGCAGGCCTGCACCAGGCGGGCGATGTCGGACACCGGGTAGGACAGGCCCAGTCGCGCGGCCGTGATGCCAAAGCGCGAGCGGGTGCTGGCCAGGCGCATGTCGCAGGCCAGGGCCAGGGCCAGGCCGCCGCCCACGCAGGGCCCGTCTATCAGTGCCAGCACCGGCAGCGGGCAAGCCGCCAGGGCCGCTCCGGCGTCCTCGATCTCCCGGCTGGCGCGCGCCGCTTCTTCGGCGGTGGCATAGGTCGCCTCGAACTCGCTGATGTCGGCACCCGCGGCAAACATGCCGGGTGTGGCGCTTTGCAGCACCAGCACGCGGCAGCGGGCATCAGCGCTGGCTTGCTGCACCAGGGCGGGCAGGTCGCGCCACATCTGGCGGGTAAAGGCATTGCGCCTTTGCGGGTGGTCGATCAGCAGGCGCGTCAGAGCGCCGCTGGCATGGAGCCGGAGTGGATTCATAGATATTGCGGATGATAATATGTCCGTACAACTGAGCCAAGTGACGGGGGACGCCATGAACTACCAGATTGAAAAAAAAAGTTATGAATGGCCGGGCGGTGCGCCCCTGGCCCTGTCGGTGGTGCTCAACGTGGAGGAGGGCGCCGAGGCCAACATCCTCGATGGCGACAAGTACCCCGAGCCGGTCGACGAAATGGGCCTGGCGCTCAAGCGCAGCATCCGCAACCACGGCAACGAGTCCAATTACCGCTATGGCCTGACCCGGGGCGGGCCTCGTGTGATGCGCCTGTTCGAGCAATACGGCATACGCGCCACCATCACCGCCTGCGCGCTGGCGCTCGAGCGCGCCCCCGAACTGGCACGCGAGATCATGCGCCAGGGCCACGAGGTCACCTCGCACGGCTACCGCTGGGCGCACCAGTTCCACATGGACGAGGCGCAGGAGCGCGACTACATCCGCAAGGCGGTGGCCTCGCTGGAGAAAACCACAGGCCGCAAGCCGCAGGGCTGGCTCTCGCGCTACCTGCTGACCGACCACACCCGCCGCCTGCTCTGCGAAGAGGGGTTCCTCTATCACATGGACGACTATGGCGACGACGAGCCGCGCTGGGAAGCCATTGACGGCAAGCCCATCGTGATCCTGCCTTACCAGGTGGACAACAACGACATGAAGATGTGGTCCGCGCCGGCCTACAGCCCGGAGCAGTGGCTCAAGTACGCGATTGACAACCTCGAGTGGATGATTGCCGAGGGCGCGCACGAGGTGAACATGATGTCGCTGGGCCTGCACATGCGGATCATTGGCCGGCCCGGCCGCGTCTGGGCGCTGGAAAAGTTCTTGGCCCATGCGGCCGCGCGCGCCCAGCAAGGCCAGGTCTGGCTGGCCACACGCGAGGAGATCGCCCGCCACTTTGCCAGCCAGGTGCCCTGGCGTGGCTGACATCGACTGGCCGCGCTGGCTGCGGCCAGGCGACCAAGTGGTGTGCTCCCACATGTCGGCCGAGCCGGTGGCGCTGCTGGCCTCCATGGCACGCTGCACCCAACTTCCGCAACCGCTTCACCTCCTGCTGGGTGTGCCTTTTTCCCGCGCAGCCGCCGATTTGCCGGCCGGCTGCCTGCTCAGCACCTATGGCGGCATGGGCAGCGCCGGTGGGCTCGCCCGCGAGCGCGAGGTGGACATCAGTTCTCTGGCCTACAGCCGCTCGGAGCGGGTCTACCAGGCTGGTCTGGCGCATTGCGACGTGGCCCTGGTCTCGCTGGGCCGCCGCAGCGATGGCCGGCTGTTCATGGCCCCCTCGCACGGACCGGTGTTGGAAGCGGCCCGCCAGGCAAGGTATGTGATTGCCCAACTCAGCCCCCATGTGCCTTGTGTGCCGGGTTCCGAATGGCCGGCTGAGCTGGCGCCGGTGGCGGTGCTCGAGACCGAGGACGGCCCCTGGCCGCTGCGCGATGCCGAGCCGGGCGAGGTCGAGCGGCGCATAGCCGGCTTGATCGCCGTTCTGGTGCCCGACGGCGCCTGTCTGCAAGTTGGCATTGGTGCGCTGCCCTCGGCGGTGCTCGATGCGCTGGCTTCGCACCGGCACCTGGGGGTGCACACCGGCATGCTGTCCGACGGGCTGTGGCGGCTGATCGAAAAGGGTGCGGTCGACCACTCTCGCAAAACCCGCGACCCTGGCGTGGCCGTGACCGGCTGCGTCTGCGGCAGTGTGCGGCTGTATGCGGCAGTCGACGGGCATGCAGGCATCGTGATGCGCGAGCCCGGCTACACGCACGACCTGGCGGTGATTGCGGCGCAAAGCGCCATGGTCTGCCTGAACAGCGCGCTGGAGGTGGACCTGCTGGGCAACGCCAACGCCGAAACCGTGACCGGCCCCGATGGGGCCTGGCGCTGGGTGGGCGGGGTCGGCGGCCTGCCCGACTTCACCCGCGGCGCCTTGCTGGCCCCGGGCGGCCAGGCGGTGCTGGCGCTGGCTTCGCGCTCATCGCAGCAGGCGCCGCGCATCGTCGCCCGCCTGTCCGGACCAACCACCCTGGCGGCCAGCGACGCCGACCTGGTGGTCACCGAACATGGGGTGGCCAGGCTGCGCGATGCCAGCATGCGCCAGCGTGCGCAGCGCATGATTGCGGTGGCGCATCCGCAAGACCGGGATGCCTTGTCGGCGCAGGCGCGCGCCCTGGGCCTGCTCTGAGGCAGCGCCCCTGCTTTTTTATGAAGGAAACATTCGATGCACCCAGACCTTGAAAGAACCCGTGCGGAACTTGCACCATCAAGCCACCTGCGCGTGGGTTTGAACCTGGCCAACTTCCTGTTGATCCAGTCTGGCACGGGCCAGACCAACCCTCTTGGCATCGTGCCGGACCTGGCCCGAGCGCTGGCTCAGGAGTTGGGGGTATCGGTCCAGTTCGTGCCTTATCCCTCGCCGGCACCGCTGGGCGATGCGGTCGAGCACGGTGCCTGGGACGTGGCTTTTCTGGCCGATGAACCAGCCCGGGCCACAACCATCGCATTTTCACCCGCCTACCTGGAAATACAGGCGAGCTATCTGCTGCCTGCTGGCTCGACCTTCACCCATGTGGACGAGCTTGACAGGCCTGGCCACCGCATAGCTTCCTTGGAGGGGGGCGCCTACGCGCTGTACCTGCAGCGCAGTCTGAAGCACGCCCAACTGGTGCTCACAAGCACCATGGAAGAGTCCTTCCGCATTTTTGTCGAGCAAGGTCTGCATGCCTTGTCTGGCTTGCGGCCCAGGCTGCTCAGTGACCAGGCCAGGCTGCCGGGCAGCGTGCTGCTGCCTGGGTCTTTCATGGCGGTGCAGCAGGCCGTAGGCACCTCCAAGCGCCACCAGGCAGCGCCGGTCTACCTGGCCGATTTCGTGGAGCGGGCCAAGGCCCAAGGCCGGGTGCAGGCGGCCATTGATGCGCATCACGTGTCGGGTGTGAACGTCGCGCCAGCACGTCGCTGAGTTCAGCCCCAGGCCAGAAGACCGAGGGCGGTGCTGGCTTGTGTCGCGCGCAGCCCGCGCCAGTTGCGCATGGCGCCCAAAGGGGCGGGCCTGCTCAATGCGCCCGGACTTGCAGCGCTTGCTCCACCCAGGCGGCGATGTCCAGCAAAGCCAGGTCATGCCCTCGGTGGCCAATGAGTTGCAGGCCCACGGGCAGGTCACCAGCGGCCACTGTCAGCGGCAGGCTGATGGCCGGCGCACCATTGGCATTGGCCAGGGCGGTGAGGTCGGCCTGGTTCGCAGGCACAGCACCGTCCATGGCAAAGCTGGTTTGCGGCGCGGTGGGCAGGATCAGCGCGTCCAGGCCGCAGGTCAGCGCCTCCATGGCCTCGGCCGCCTGCGCCACCCGCGAGACGGCCCGGCCCAGGTCCAGGGCCGACTTGCCTTCAATGAAACGCATCATGGCCAGCAGGTCGGCCGGCAGCACAGTCGGCTCATGGGCCAGCAGCGGGGCGACCAAGGCGTGCAGTTCGGCCTCGCACAGCAGCAGGCCAGAGCGGCGCACGGCGTCGAGCGCCACCCCGGCCAGCTTGACATCCACCCACTGCACTTCTTGACTGGGGCTCAACTGGCGCACGCCGTCTTCATAGGCGCGCATGACGCTGGCGCTGGCGCCGTGCTCGGCGGCATCGCGCACGATGCCCACCTTCCAGGGCCGGCTGCGCGGTGAGGGCGCAGGCAAGTGCGGCGCCATGATTTGCAAGGCGGCCACCACGTCTTCAACCCGCCGTGCCAGCACACCCACATGGTCCAGCATGCGGCACAGCGGCATGACACCGGCCAGGCCCAGGGTTTCGTGGCTGGGCTTGAAGCCCACCACGCCGCAATAGGCGGCCGGGATGCGCACCGAGCCCATGGTGTCCGAGCCCAGCGCGATGCTGCACAGGCCAGCGGCCACCGCCGCGGCCGAGCCACCGCTGGAGCCGCCCGCCGTGTGCCCCGGGTGCTGGGGGTGAAAGCAGTCGCCGTAGTCGGGGTTGTGGTTGGTCGCGCCCAGGGCCAGCGGGTGCATGTTGAGCTTGCCCACGCAGTGAAGGCCGGCTGCGCGCAGGCGCGCCACCATGGGGGCATCGGCCGTGGCCAAGCGCTGCAGGGCGCGCAGGCCGCCGGCGGTGGGCAGGCCAGCCACGTCGATGTTGTCCTTGGCGCCAAAGCTGGTGCCGGCCAGCGCCGAGTGACCCGATAACGGCTGCAGCGGCGCCTGGGCAATGAGGGCCCGGATGCTGGGATTGCGCTCGGCGATCGCCGCGTATTGCGCCGCCATCAACGCGTCACTGCTCAGCTGTCCGCGGGCGATCAGCCGGGCCTGCTCGCAGGCGCCGGCCAGCAAAAAGTCTGGGTTCATGTCTTGATCAGTCGCAGCGGTTTTTGGCGGGCCTCGACCCCGGTCAGCTCGGCCAGGGCGCGGGGGGCTTCCAGCACGACCTGCACCTCCACGCCAAGTTGCTGGCGAAGGTGGGCATGGTAGCGCTGTAGCAGTTCGTCATCGCGCGGGGCGTGACATTCGATGCGCACCGTCATTTCCTCGCGGCCGCTGACCTGGGCCAGCACGCACAGGTACTCGCCATGAAAGCCGGGCAGGTTCGCCAAGATGTTGGACAGCGACTGCGGAAACACATTGATGCCGCGCAGCTTGACCATGTTGTCGCTGCGGCCTAAAAAGCCCTCCATGCGGGCAAACGGCAAGCCCAGCGCCGAGCTGCCAGGAAGCATGCGCGTCACGTCATGGGTGTTAAAGCGGATGATGGGGAAAATATCTTCGCTGAACAGACAGGTGACAACCAGGTCCCCTGGCTCGCCCTGGGCCACGGGGCGGCCGGTGTCTATGTCGCAGACCTCAGCCCAGTGCGCGTCCTCCATCACATGCATGCCCTCGTGGTCCGGACCTTCGGCCGCAATCAAGCCGGTGTCGCCCACGCCATACCAGTCAAAAAGCTCGGGCCCGCCCCAAGCCTTGGCCAGTCCGGCCCGGGCGTCTTTGGACAGGTGGCCAGAAATCATGCGGATGGGAATGTCCAGGCCGGGCTCCATCCCGTGCTCGCGCGCGACCTCGGCCAAGCGCTGGATGTAATCGGCAAAGCCGACGATGACACTGGCGCGAAACTCGCGCATGTACTCCACTTGCTTGAGAGAAGGCGTCTCCACCCCAGTGCCGGCCGAAAAGAACAAGGCCCCGGTGTGGTGAACCACAGACTCACGAACATAGTGGCCGCCGTTGACCGGGCCGTGGCCATAGACCGAATGCACCACATCGCTGGGGCGCAGCCCTTGCATCAGGTAGGCCCGCGCCAGCATCAGCTTGTGGACCTCGCGGGTGCGCGGGCTGAACAGCAGGGGCTGGGGCCGGCCGGTGGTGCCGCTGGTGGCATGGACAATCATGGGCAAAATGCGGCCGTTCACCGGGATGTCGCGGCCATGGTGGTCGCCCAGGGGGGGCTGGCGCTCTATCGAGGCCATGATTTCATGCTTGCCAAAGCTGGGCAGGTTGGCAATGTCCTCAATGCGGCGGATGTCTCCAGGGGCGATGCCGGCTTGCCCCCACAGCCGCTGGTAAAACGGAATTTGCCAGGCCCGCAGCATGACGCGATTGAAAAGCGTTTGCTGGTGGTGGCGCAGCGCATCGACAGACATGGCGCAAAATTTTTCCAGGAATGCCTCACCCACCGGAAACTCCTGTCGGAGTTGGCGCACGTCTATGGCTTCAAAATAGCTTGCGTGTGACATGGGATCCTGTTAATTTGTCCGAACATATTATGAGGGCATACTTGCCGACCATCAAGACGCGAGGGAAATGGCATGGGCAAAGAGGGGCAGGCAGAGCTGGACAAGGGAACAGGCCCTTTTTACAAGCGGCTGGCAACCATCCTAATGGACGACATTCGCAGCGGCAGGTGGGCTGTGGGTGCGGCCCTGCCGACGGAAAAAGAACTGTGCGACACCTTCCAGGTCAGCCGGCACACCACCCGGGAGGCCTTGCGCCAGCTTGAAGAAAAAGGCCTGATCGCCCGCCGCCAGGGGTCGGGCTCCACGGTCTTGGCCACCAGCCCGTTGGTGCGCTACGAGCAGAACATTCAGACCATTGAGGACATGCTGCACCACGGTGCTTCCACCAGGCTGCATGTGATCTTGGCGCAGGAGGTGGGCGCCGATGCGAACGCCTATTCCAGCCAGGTCTGGCAACTGGCCAAAACACCATGCGTGTGGGTGCGCTCTATCCGCTATCCGCGCAATGACGCACGGCCACTGGCCCTGGTCGACGTCTATGTGGCGGTGCGCAGCAAGCGTCAGCACAGGCAATTGCTCAATGTAGAGACGGCGGCCAAGGAGATCGTTGCCACGGTCGATGTGAACAAGATTGACCGCATTGACCAGCATTTCAGTGCCATCAACGTTGGGCCAGCTGAAGCCAAGTTGCTGCATGTGCAGGCGGACGAGGCGGTATTTCAGATCTTGCGCTACTACTTTGATGCCGCTGGACGGCTGATGGTGGTGGCTCACTCGCTCTACAACGGCGGCTTGTTCACCTATGGATCGACCTTGCGTCGTTCCTGATGTTCATCCGTATTTCCACCTAGCTGCAACCCCCTTGCATGGACAGCTTGTACGGACATATTATCTAGCCCATCTTAGTCCGGGCAGGTCTGGTGAGGGTCTGTCTTTTTGTGCATTGCATTTGTTCAGGAGTCTGCTATGAAAGTTTCATTTCGGGGTCGTCGCATCGCCTTGTCATTGCTGGTTGCCGGCGCATCGGTGGGCTTGATAGGCGCCGCACAGGCACAGACCAAATTAGAAATTTCCGTGCCCTGGGGCCCCAATGAGTTTCACTCGCTCAATGCGGCGGCCTTTGCCAAGCGCATCACCGAGGAAACCAAGGGTCAGGTGCAAGTGTTCTCCCGCCCGGGTGGCGAGCTCGGCGTCAAGGCCAATGAGTCGGTGCGGGCGGTGGCTGAAGGCGTGGTGCCCATGGCCGACCTGGCGCTGTTTCAGAACGCCAGCCGCGGCCCTGCGATGGCGGTCGAGACCTTGCCATTTTTGGTCAACGATTACGAGCAGTTGCAGGTGCTACATAAGAGCTTTCGTCCCTTGTGGGAGAGCCTGCTGAGCAAGAACAACCAAAAAATGCTCTACGTGGTGCCTTGGCCCAAACAGTTCTTTTTCACCAAAAAACCAGTCCAGACCGTCGATGATCTCAAGGGCTTGAAGATGCGCTCTTTGGACAAGCTGACCACCGATTGGATCAACCGCCTGGGCATGGTGCCTGTGCAGTTGACCAACCTGGAGATATTGCAGGCCCTGGGCTCTGGCATGCTTGAAGGTGTGCCGACCTCGGCGGGCACGGCGGTGGCGCAAAAGTACTGGGACTTCATGAAGTTCGGTTACGAGACCAACCACATCTGGGCTTCCAATGTGATGACCATCAACATGGACACTTGGAAAAAACTCACGCCTGAACAGCAGCAGACCATTGAGCGCGTGGCCCGCGAAATGGAGCCAGGTTTTTGGGAAAACAGCAAGCGAGATCACCAAGTCAAGGTGGTTGAGTTGCAGAAAAACGGCATGAACATTCAACCCATGCCGCGCGCCGTGGTCGACGAGATGCGCCGCCGCACCGCAGCCTTGTGGGAGCAGTACACCAAGCCCATGGGCGACGAGGCCGTCAAAGCCTTGGGCCAGTACCGCAGCGCGATTGGTAAGTGACCGCTTCTAAGGGGCAAGCAGGGTCTGGCTGTGCGTAAACTGCTTGACCGTATCTATGCGGCCAGCTTGTTTGTGGCCGCCTTGTTCTTGGTGGCCATCTTTGCCTTGATGATAGGCGAGGCCGTGATGCGCAAGATGGGCAGCTACATCACGGGCGCTTCCGAGTTGGTGGGGTGGTGTTGCGCTGCGGCAGGGTTTTTGGCCCTGCCAGCGACCTTCAAGCGCGGTGACATGGTCAGAGTCGGGCTGCTTGTTGACGTCATGCCGCCGCGTTTACGCAAGCCTGTGCTGCTGGCCTGCCTGCTTTTGGGCCTGGTGTTCACCGCTTACATGCTCAAGGCCATTGCTGCGTACATGTGGGGCAGTTTTGTGGTCGATGAATTGACGCAGGGCATGATCGAAATCCAGGTCTGGGTTCCCATGATCAGCTTTCTTGTGGGTGTGGCCCTGATGCTGGTGGCCATTTTGGATGAATGGGTGGTGGCCTGGCGCACCCCGGCAGCCGATCTGCGCGCTGAAAAACCGCCCGCGATCAACGAGCCTGGCCTGTGACCGGAGCCCTGTTGTGAAGACCTCTGCCCTTTTGATCGTGCTGCTGATCTTGCTTCTTGCAGGCGGGGTCTGGATTTCATTCGCTTTGGGGGTGGTGGCTTGGGCTGGTGTGGCATTTTTCTCCAACACGCGCCCCGACATCAACTTGGTGACCTCCTACTGGAACACCTATTCCTCGCTGTCTCTGGCTTCCTTGCCCATGTTCATCTGGATGGGTGAAATCTTGTTCCGTACACGCCTGGCCGAGCAGATGTTTGCGGGCCTCGCGCCCTGGTTGGACCGCCTGCCCGGCCGCCTGCTGCATGTCAATGTGCTGAGCTGCGGCATCTTTGGCGCGGTCTCTGGATCGTCTTCGGCTACCTGTGCCACCATCTCCAAGATCGCCTTGCCTGAGCTGGCCAAGCGCGGCTATGACCAGCGCCTGAGCATAGGCAGTTTGTGCGGCGCGGCCACGCTGGGCATTTTGATTCCCCCCTCCATCGCGATGATCATTTATGCGGTGGCGGCTGATGTATCGATTGTCCGAATGTTCCTTGCGGGCATCATTCCTGGCATCTTGATCCTTTTTCTTTTTTCCGGTTACATCGCCTTGTGGGCCTGGCGCCACCCTGAACTCATGCCGCCGCGCAGCTTCGAGACCACCTTCTGGGAGCGCGTCAAGGCCAGCTCACGGCTGCTTCCGGTGCTGCTGCTGATCGCGGCGGTTTTCTTGTCGATGATGCTCGGTGTGGCCACCGCCAATGAGGCCTCTGCCTTTGGCGTGCTCGGCGCCCTGGTGATCGCGGCTTTGGGCGGCAACCTCACCTGGGTCAATTTGCGCGACAGCCTGACCGGGTCCTTGCGCATGAGCGCCATGATCATGTTTATTCTGGGCGCAGCCAGTTTCTTGACGGTGGCCATGGGTTTCACTGGCATTCCCCGGGCCTTGTCCGAGTGGGTGGTGTCGCTGCAACTGTCCCCCTACGCCTTGATGGCGGTGCTCACGGTGGTCTACCTGGTGCTGGGCATCGCCCTGGATGGCGTGTCCATGATTGTGCTGACCACCGCAGTGGTCCTGCCCATGGTGCAGGCTGCTGGGTTCGATCCAATCTGGTTTGGCATTTACATCATCATCATGATCGAGTTGGCAGAGATCAGCCCGCCTGTGGGTTTCAATCTTTTTGTTCTGCAGAACATGACGGGCAAAAGCATGATGACCATTGCCCATGCCGCCATGCCCTTTTTCTTCATCTTGTGCTTGGCAACCGTCTTGCTGATCGTGTTTCCTTCGATCGCCACCTGGCTGCCGGGCGCAATGATGGGCACAAGATGAAGGCTCTTGAACTGTTTTAAACAGACAGTTTTTGGCCCTACATCGCCAAGGATCACCGGCCCAGCAGATTGACATCTGGCCAGCCGATTCCTACACTTGTCCGTACATATTTACAGTCTGGACGCCCCCTTGATTGCATGCGCAGATCAGTCTGCAAGCATGCAGGGCCAGCAAGTACCGCAGGGCGTTCCTGCGGAGATCAAAAAATTGAAACAAGGTGAGGAAAAGCGCATGAGCACGAACAGCAAGCCGCAGGACGATGCCGAGATCCTGGACGCCATTGAGCAGTGGGCCGAAAAGGAATTGCGCCCGGTGGCGCGCAAGTTCGATCACGCCGACGAATACCCGCACGAGATCGTCGAGCAAATGAAGTCGCTGGGGCTGTTCGGCGCCACGATTGGCGAGGCCTACGGCGGCTTAGGCTTGTCGGCCAGCACCTACGCCAAGATCGTGGTCAAGGTGTCCTCCATCTGGATGGCGCCCTGCGGCATCTTCAATTCGCACCTGATCATGGCTGCCGCCATTGAACGGGCGGGCACCGAGGAGCAAAAACGCCACTGGCTGCCACGCATGGCTTCGGGAGAGTTTCGCGGCGGCATTGGCCTGACCGAGGCCAACGCCGGATCGGACCTGCAGGCCATTCGCACCGTGGCCAAGCGGGAAGGCGATGACTACGTGGTCAATGGCAGCAAGATGTGGATTACCAACAGCCTGCATGGGCAGGGCATTTTGCTGCTGGTCAAGACAGACCCCAAGGCCGAACCCCGCTACAAGGGCATGAGCCTGCTGATTGCGCCCAAGGGGGATGGTTTTAAGGTCTCCAAGCTCAAAAAGCTCGGCTACCGCTCCATTGACAGCTGCGAGGTCCATTTGCAGGACTACCGGGTGCCGGCCTCCCATTTGCTGGGCGGCGTGGAAGGCAAGGGCTTTATACAAACAGCATCGGGGCTGGAACTCGGGCGCATCAACGTAGCCGCCCGCGGCGCAGGCATAGGCGAGGGCGCGCTGCTGTTGGCGCTGCGCTATGCGCAAGAACGCAGCGCCTTTGGCAAGTCCATCAGCAACCACCAGGCCATCCAGCTCAAGCTGGCCGACATGGTGACCCAGGTGGAGGGGGCCAAGCACCTGATTGAGGCGGCGGCCCGCCGCTACGATGCCGGCGAGCGCTGCGACCTGGAAGCGGCCATGGCCAAGCTGGCGGGCTCTGAGGCCGGGGTGTTTTGCTCGCAAGAGGCCATGCGCATCTTTGGCGGCTACAGCTACTCGGTGGAGTACGACATTGAACGCTTTTACCGCGACAGCTTGCTGATGTGCATTGGCGAAGGCAGCAACGAGATCTTGCGCCAGGTCATCGCCAAGCAACTGATAGAACGCCACCCCGCCTGAGCGCCGCCGTGGGCAGCGCTGCATCCTTGTGGCGCTCAGCCCGGCATTGAATGACAAGGACTTTGCATGAAGCTCGAAGGCTTGCGGGTGATCGATCTGTCGCAGTTTTTGCCCGGCCCGCACTTCACCATGATGATGGCCGACCATGGCGCGGAGGTGATCCGTGTCGAGTCCCGCGCCGGTGAGCCCACGCGCGTGATTGGCGCGCGCCAGGCCAATGCCAGCGTCTGGTTTCGCAACACCCACCGTGGCAAAAAAAGCGTGGTGCTCGATCTCAAACGGGCCGAGGGCGTGGCGGCTTTTATCAAACTGGCGGCCAGCGCCGACGTGGTGGTCGAGGCCTTCAGGCCTGGCGTGGTGGACCGGCTGGGCATTGGCTACCAGGCTGTGCGCGCTGTGCATCCCGGCATCGTCTATGTCTCCATTGCGGCCTTTGGCCAGAGCGGACCGCTCTCTCAGCGGCCGGCCCACGACCTGAGCATCCAAGCCGAGAGCGGCGTGCTCAGCCTCAACTGCGGCAGCGACGGCAAGCCCGCTCTGCCGGGCGTGCCTGCCGCCGACATGGTGTCCTCACTGATGGCCATGAACGGGGTCATGATGGCCTTGCTGCGGCGCCAACAGACCGGTCTGGGCGACTACATCGACATCTCCATGCAGGACAGCCTCCTCAGCTGGCTGGTCAATGTGGTGGGCCCTGTTTTTGGCGAGGAGCGCGATCTGGTGCTGGCCAACGAGCGGGGCTTTGGCGGCAATGCTTTTTACAAGCTCTACGAGTGCGCCGACGGCCGCTTTATCTCTTTGGGCGGCAGCGAAGTCAAGTTCGCGGCCAACTTGCTCAAGGCGCTGGGCCGCCCTGAGCTGATCGACCTGTGCCGCCAGCCACCCGGCCCTGCGCAAGCGCCTGTGCGTGCCTTTTTGCAAGAGACCTTTGCGTCACAACCCTTGCCGCACTGGGAGGCTTTTTTGCAGCCGCTCGATGTGTGCTGGGCACCCGTGCGCTCGATCAAAGAGGCGCTGGAGACGGCTCAGGTCCATGAACGCGGCATGCGCCAAGAGGTGACTCAGAGCGGCTTTGGTGGCGGCAAGGTGACCCAACTGGGCATTCCCATTCGCTATCAAGACGAGCCAGGCCGCATCAACCCTGAGATTCCCGAGCTCGGTGAGCACACGCACGAGGTGCTGGGCAGCTTGGGGATGGCCAGCGAAGACATTGCTTTGGCCTCGGGCTTGGCACCTGGGCAAACTCTGACGGCCCAGGCCCAGGCCCACGGCTAAAGGGCCTTGGGCGATTGGCTTTCCAGCGGCTGGGTCAGGTTCAGACCAGACGCTCAGAGCTTGAGCGCTGGCCTGTGAATTGGAGCGGGTGATGGGAATCGAACCCACGTTATTTGCTTGGGAAGCAAGAGTCCTGCCATTGAACGACACCCGCGTGTCTGGAGTCCTTGTTTTATAAGGACTTTTTATCCTAAGAGCATGTTTTTAGACGACCTTACCTGATTTTCGGTTACGGTAGTTGGCGTAACAAAGACTATCAAAGCATGCCTGTTATTTAGCATCTGGCGTCCCATTTGGCGTAGCATTTCTTTCGGTGCCCCGGTCTGTCAAAAATGCTACGCCAAAAACCGCGCTTCAGACGGAAAAACCGATCATGAAATTCGACGCCAAAGCCGCCAAAGCTAAGCAACAAAGCGAGCATATATTAATCGAAGCTTGTCCAGGACTGTGCCTTGAAAGCCGGGCAAGCGCCATGACTTGGACTTGCCGCTACAAGACCGATGCGGGCCTGCTGAAGCAGACCTCCATCGGGCGCTGGCCCGCCGTGTCAAGCCATGAGGCAGTGTCCGCGTGGCTGTCCACCCGCGACACCCGACGGCAGACGGGCGTCGACCCGCACGCCGAGCGCCTTAGCCAACGCGCCGCTGCCAGGGCCCCAGAAATGTTTGGCAGGCTTACCGAAGTGCAGGATCGCTCCGAAGGTGGATCTTTGCCAGCGAATCGGATGGCATGCCGGGCTTACGCAGTGCCGATCCGAGCGATTCACCCTTGGCGATCCGTTCGAGTATGTCCGGCAAAATGATGGTGGGTTAACTCAACGCAACCCGTCTCGCTCGCGGATTTCGCTGGATCGCAGGCCGCCCAGGCGGGCGTGCAACCTGCCGCCCGTGGCCAAGGCAAAGACAACCAAAAGCTCGTCAGGGTTGGGGCCGTCGTGAAAAGTGG
>Ga0209550_10000256_pt1 | contig 48212 bp, 44 predicted proteins | sample LauGreSuBDMM15SN_2_FD_187567 | JGI IMG/M metagenome (GOLD analysis project Ga0209550, IMG submission 187567) | Freshwater lake microbial communities from Lake Michigan, USA - Su13.BD.MM15.SN (SPAdes) (version 5) | ecosystem: Environmental > Aquatic > Freshwater > Lake | place: Lake Michigan...
GAATATGTACCTAATTTACTTTTATAAATAATTATTTTGGCACAAAGAATTAAAAACTTACTTAAACTTTACGGTCTCAATTTTATTTTCTAGGCTTTTCATAAACTCGTCTTTCTTTAATCCTGGTTGAATTGGGTCGAGAAATTTTAAAATAATTGTGCCGGGTTTTCTGATAAGCAGGCCCTTTCCCCAAAATTCTCCAGAATTAAGCGCTGCGGGCACCACAGGCACATTGCAGGCCAAGTAAAGAGCTGCAACCCCAACCTGATAAGGATATCCTTCGCTAGAAGCTTTAGCAGGAACCCGAGTGCCTTGCGGAAAAATTATAATATTATGACCGCACTGCAAAATATTTTTCGCTTGCTTGATTAGGTCTTTTAGAGCAGAGGCTCCGCCTTGACGATCTACTTTTACGGCAGTCATGTGCTTTACAAACCAGCCATAGAATGGCACCTTCAGCAATTCTTTTTTGTAGATATAAGCAGGGTGGCGGCATAATAGATGAAACACGATGGTTTCCCAGGCCGATTGGTGTTGGCAGGCAATAATGCAGGGGGTTTGCGGCAATTTATTTTGTCCGATAATTTTATAATCAATGCCGTGAATTGCGCGTAAAATCCATAAAATTGATTGCGCCCATAATTTAGCGCAATCGTCGGCCAGGCTTTTGCGGCGTACAAAAACTGCTATCGGAAAATAAGATGAAACAAGGATGATTGTTGAAAGATAGAAAAAAAACCAAAATATGACAGAGCGAATGAATGGCATAATTAGTGAAGGGTTGATGGTGCCGAATGTCGGATTTGAACTGACGACCTACTGTTTACAAGACAGTTGCTCTACCCCTGAGCTAATTCGGCTTATATAACTAACCATAAAAATGGTTTAGTTGCAAAGAAAGGAGTGAATATTATCTAGTTAATTTGATAAAAATCAACCTAAATTTTTATAATTAGAATAAAAATTTAAGGTTATTGTGCAAAAGTGTGTATTCAATAAAATGAAGGCTTTGCGTATTTTATCCAACAAAAAAGCCGTAAACAAATTAATGTTTACGGCCAATTCGTTAAATTTAAACCTGTAAAAGGCTTAAATTACTTTTTAGCAGGAGCTTCAACAGCAGCAACTGGAGCAGCAGCTTTAACTTCAGCTTTAACAGCAGCTTTTTTAGCAGCTTTAGGAGCAGCTTTAACTTCAGCAACTGGAGCAGCAGCAACTGGAGCAACTGGAGCAGCAACAGCAGCAACTGGAGCAGCAGCTTTAACTTCAGCTTTAGGAGCTACTTTTTCAGCAGCGAAAACGCTAGCAGTCATCATAGAGAAAGCAGCGATCATAAGAGATAATTTTTTCATAGTAATTTCTTAAATAAATTTTTTATATTATAATATACCAAATTATTTCTAATTGGCTCCTCTTTGATGAAGGGCTTAATTAAGAGGCGTGAGCCAACAAATTAAGAACTTCTGCAAGATAAGGACGCGCAAAAAAATATTGAAATATTTTTATTTGTAAAGCGATTTTTTTAATTAAAATGTTACCAATTATTACATGTGAATCACTTTGCCGAAGGCATCCAGCACCGCTTCGTGCATCATTTCTGACAATGTTGGGTGAGGGAAGATAGTATGCATCAAATCTTCCTCGGTTAATTCGGCTTGTTTGGCAATTACAAAGCCTTGAATCATTTCGGTAACTTCAGCGCCAATTAAGTGCGCGCCTAGTAGTTCGCCAGTTTTTTCATCAAAAATAACTTTAATTAGACCCTCGGTTTCTGATGAGGCTATAGCCTTGCCGTTAGCCATATAAGGGAAGTGGCCCACTTTTATTTTATGACCGGCATCTTTAGCTTTTTTCTCGGTGAGGCCTACAGAGGCAATTTGGGGCATAGAATAAGTGCAGCCCGGGATATTATCTTTTTTGATCGGGTGAACTTTTTTAGCGTCGTATTTTCCAGCTTTGCTAGCGATTTTTTCGGCAGCAATTGTGCCTTCATGAGAGGCTTTATGCGCTAACCATGGAGCGCCCGCCACGTCGCCAATGGCGTAGATTCCGGCCTCATCTGTTTCGAGATAATTATTGGTTAAAATTCGACCTTTATCTAGTTTGATTTTAGTTTTTTCGAGGCCAAGATTTTCTACGTTAGCAACAATTCCGACGGCCATAATAACTTTTTGAGCCTTTATTTCTTCAGCTTTTCCAGCAATTTCAATGGTTGCGGTAACATGGTCTTTAGATTTTTTTAAAGCCTTCAAACTGGCGCCAGTAATGATTTTAATGCCTTGCTTTTCAAAAGATTTGCGGGCGATTTTTGAAATTTCATCATCTTCAACGGGTAAAATATTGTCGGCCATTTCAACAATAGTAACTTCTGCGCCCATGTTTTTGTAGAATGAGGCAAATTCAACGCCAATTGCGCCAGAGCCGACAACCAATAAAGATTGCGGTAGAGCCTTTGGTGTCATGGCTTCGCGATATGTCCAGATTTGTTCGCCATCAGATTCCATGCCGGCAATTTGTCGGGCGCGAGCGCCAGTGGCAATGATAAAATTAGCAGCTTCAATTTGCGCCACCTCTTTATTATCGCGGCTTACCGAGATTTTTTTGTTGTTGATAAATTTTGCAAATCCATCGACAACCTCGATTTTATTTTTTTTCATTAAGCCGCCAATGCCAGTGCTTAAGCGCTTAGAAACGCCGCGTGAGCGTTCAATAATTTTAGAAAAATCGAATTTTATTTCTTTGGCGCTAAAGCCAAATTCTTCGAGACGATGCAGTAAGTGATTGACTTCCGAGCTTTTTAGTAAAGCTTTAGTTGGAATACATCCCCAATTTAAACAGATTCCGCCAAGGTGATTTGCTTCAACGATACAAACTTTTAGACCAAGTTGTGCGGCGCGAATAGCTGCTACGTAGCCGCCAGGGCCAGCACCAATTACGCATAAATCAAACTTTTTTGTTAAAGATTCGCTTGTCATAAAATTGCCTATAAAATTGTGGATTGTTTTTTTAAAGAAAAAAAATGTAATATGTCAACTTCAGCCGGCAGTCTAGCGGCGCTTCTTAAAACATCAAATATTTTTCTTATGAATCTCGAAATTGATGATTTGCTTAGCCAAATCAAGGGCTCGCTCGAGCTCATCAAAAGGTGTCTTTGAGCCAGAAAAATTACAAAATCGCTTAGAGCTTTTAAACCAAAGGGCGCAAGACCCATCTTTGTGGGAAAATACAAAAGAAGCGCAAAAAATTCTTAAAGAAAAATCTCTGCTTGAAGATAAATTAGAAAAATTTTCTGCAGTTGAAAATGCCTTAAAAGATAATATTGAATATTACGATTTAGCCAAGAGCGAAGACGATTTTCAGCTATTATCCGATATTGAAAAAAACCTCTTTCTTCTTAAAAAGCAAGCCGATCAATTTGAAATTGAATGTTTGTTTGCCCAAGAAAATGATGCCAATGATTGCTTTGTCGATATCAATGCCGGCGCTGGCGGCACAGACTCTTGCGACTTTGCATTGATGCTGTTGCGCATGTATGAACGCTTTGCCAATCGCCATAAATTTAAGGTTGAAATCGTTTCGATGACCGATGGCGAAGAAGCCGGATTGCGCTCTGCAACCTTAAAAATTGCGGGTCGCTACGCTTTTGGTTGGCTGCGCACAGAAATTGGCGTGCATCGTTTGGTGCGAATTTCGCCCTTTAACGCTAACGATAAAAGGCAGACCAGCTTTGCCTCGGTGTGGGTTTATCCGCAAATTGATGATGATGTTGAAATCGAAATTCTTGATAAAGATTTGCGGGTTGATACTTATCGCGCCTCTGGTGCCGGCGGGCAGCACGTTAACAAAACCGATTCGGCGGTGCGCATGACACACCTTCCCACCAATATTGTGGTGCAATGCCAAACAGATCGTTCGCAGATAAAAAATCGTGCCGAGGCCATGAAAATGCTAAAATCGCGGCTCTACGAGTTTCAGATGCAGCAAAAAAGGCAGAAGCAAGATGCGCTTGAGGCTACCAAGACAGATAACAGTTGGGGCCATCAGATTCGCTCTTATGTCTTGCATCCTTATCAAATGGTGAAAGACTTGCGTACAGCGGTTGAAACTGGCAATACTCAAGCGGTTTTAGATGGTGAAATTGATGATTTTATTAAAGCGGCGTTAGCGCCGCGTAGTTCTATTTCGTAATTTTTTATTTTTTTATGCGTTGTCCATTTTGTGGAAATATTGAAACTCAAGTTAGAGATAGTCGAATTTCGGATGATGGCGAGGCTGTAAAGCGCCGTCGTTATTGCACTGCTTGCGATTCAAGATTCACTACCTACGAGCGCGTGCAGTTGCGCGAAATTCTTGTGATTAAAAAAAATGGTGAGAAAAAAATTTTCGATCCAGAAAAATTGCGCAAATCAATTGCCATGGCGGTGCGCAAAAGGCCAGTTTCAGAGTTGCAGGTAGAAAAATTAGTTAATAATATTGTGAGGCAGCTTGAGGTTGAGGGCGATCCAGAAGTTTCGTCGATGAAGATTGGCGAAATGGTTTTGAAGGCACTCGAAAAGCTTGATAAGGTTGCTTTCGTAAGGTTTGCTTCGGTTTATAAAAATTTTGAAAAAGCCGATGATTTTCAGAAATTTATTAAGGCGATTACTAAAGAATAATTTTAGCTAACAGCGCTATCGCGCAGATTATTTTCAAGCAAGATTAATTTTTATTAAAATGAAAAACAAAGAAGCGCTAACATTTTACGCAGATAACGGCTTAGATGAAATAATTGCCGAAAATTCGCAAAACCATTTTTTGGCACTTGATAAAAAGCCAACAGAAGTTAAAACAAAAAATCAAAATTACACAAGCGTTATAAAACCAGCATTATCAACCTCTCAAGCTCTTTCAACTTTGGCAAAAAAATCACAACAAAGCATAGAAAATTCTGCACAAATTATAGGCGCAGAACAAAAATTTGTGCCATTAAACGAAATTGTTGCTGCGGCAAAAAAAGCGGCGCAGGCAGCCAAAACAATAGAAGAGCTTCGCAAGGCGGTTGAAAAATTTGACGGCTGTGGCCTAAAAAAAATGGCGACCAACACTGTTTTTGCTGATGGAAATAGCGATTCTGATATTATGATAATCGGCGAAGCGCCAGGCAATCATGAGGATTTGCAAGGTATTCCATTTTGTGGCGATAGCGGAAAATTGCTCGACGAAATGTTTCGCACTATCAATTTAGATCGCACCAAACTTTATATTACTAACGTAATTTTCTGGCGACCGCCCGGAAATCGCCGTCCAACTGAAGAAGAGCTAGCAATTTGTCGCCCATTTGTAGAAAGGCATATTCAGCTTTTTAATCCAAAAATTATGATTTTAGTGGGGTCTACTTCAATGTCGGCGGTGCTAGGAATTAACGATCCGGTGACTGGTGTGCGAGGAAAAATTATTGAGTTTGCGGCTAGCTTTATGCCAGAAAAAATTAAAACTTTCGTGATTTTTCATCCATCTTATTTAATGCGACAATCGGCTAAAAAGCGCATTGCGTGGCGCGATATGTTGGTGATTGAGAAATTTTTAAAGAAATAATTCTAGAGTATTTGGTTTTAGATATTATATCGCAAATACTTGTTTGAACGAGTTAATTAGCTTGGTGTTTAAGGGGTGTCGCAAATTTAGTTATAAAAAATAAGCGAGCGTATATTTTTTATTATCGCTAATTTTTACACGTTAAATTTATATATACTTACAAAATCATCTTCACCTAATTCTTGCAACTCTTGTCTTGTAAAATTTTGCAAGACATTGTCGATAGAAGAGAATCCCATCTCGCCAACAGCGCAAATTCCATCGGCGCCAATAATTTTTTTATTGTGAATCCACACTAATTCGTCAACTAAATTTTCTTGCAATAATTGCGTGGCAAGATTTTGTCCGCCCTCAACTAATACAGAGTTTATGCCGCTTGCTGCGATTTTTTCTAAGGCGCATTTAAGGTTTATAGAATGGCGGTTATTTTCTTTTTGTAATGAATTTTTTGTTGCTTCATTTTGTAATGAATTTTCTGGTGCAGATTTTTTTTCTTCACAAAAAATTATTTCCACCCCAAGATTTTCGAGCCTTTTGATATTTTCTAAATGCTGCGAAGCCTTCTCTTTGTTGGCTAGAATTATAGTATGAGTTTGTGCTGCGGTTTGAAAAATTTTTAACTTTTCATCAAAGTTAACATTGTTGGCAATAATAATTCTTTTGGGCGAATAGTTAGCGAGCCCGCTAATTCTGCAGTTAAGCAGCGGATTATCGTATTTTATGGTATTGGCGCCAACCATTATCGCATCGTTTTGAGCGCGTAAATAATGGGCAAAGTGGCGCGCTTTCTCGCCAGTAATCCATTTGCTGTGAAAATTTTTAGTGGCAATTTTACCATCAAGACTAGTGGCAAGCTTTAGAGTAACATAAGGTAAGCCGCTTTCTTGTGTCTTAAAAAAGGCTCTGTTAATTTCCTTTGCCTGTTTTTCTAGAATGCCACAAACTACCTCGATGCCAGCTTCGCGTAGCTTGGCAATGCCTCCGCCATTAACTTTTTTATAAGTGTCGATTGTTGCAATAACGACCTTTTTTATTTTGTGAGCAATTATTATATCTGTACAAGGAGATGTTTGCCCAAAATGGCAGCATGGCTCTAGTGTAACATAAAGAGTGGCGCCATTAAGCAGAGTTTTATCGGCAACGTTATTAATTGCGATATTTTCTGCGTGAGGGCGGCCGCCTGCGGCAGTAGCGCCACTAGCGATAATCTCGCCGTTTTTGACAATTACACACCCCACCGAAGGGTTTGGTGAGGTAAGTCCTAAATTTTTTTTGGCGAGATTAAGCGCGAGATTAATAAATTTTTCGTCCATTTTTTTCTAGCAATTTTACACTTAAAAATTGTATAATTTAATTCAACCACTTAGTGGATAAATACGCAAATTAAATGACTGACAAAATAAAGCGGCGAAATGCAATCAATCTTAGGCTTTACGGTGTGGTTTTTTTTAGCTTATTTATTTTAACACAATGCACAAGAAGCGGCACGAGTCGTTTGCAACAGCGCGCACAAGACGAGCCGCAGCAAGGTTATCAGCAGCCTTACATTTATCAGCCTTCGCAAGGTTACAATAATGCTGCGGGTTACAATAATCCATATTCTTCTGCGCCAAATTCGCGAGTTTATTCTAATCCTTACGATTTTACGCCGGGTCGTGGCCAAAAGCCAACCTATGATAATGATCAAGACTACGTGATACCAAGCGAATATTATCCCAAGTAAATATTGTTATTACTTACATTAGAATGAAGAAAATTTTTTTAAAAATTTCGATATGCTGCGCTGTTCTTTCTTTGTCGGCTTGCCTTTCAGAAGGGCCGACTCCTACTGTTTATTATAAAGGTACGCAGCCAAATTCTTTGTATTCTCGCCCTCCTGTGGCGTCTTCTGCTGCTAATCAGGCACCGGCGGCGCCAGTTTACTATGGGCAGCCTTATCAAAATCAGCAGCAGTATCAGCAGCCTTATCAACAAGCGCCCCAGCCCTACGGATATCCTGCGGCGTCTCGTTCTTATTCTAATCCTTATGCCTTTCAGCCGCAAGCGCAATATCCATATTATGACAGCGATCACTATTACGTTCCGCCAACATATTACGGCTCTGGCGCTCCTGATGCCGGAACCGCTCCTCCTCCTAATCGTTAATAATTATCAATATGAAAAAAGTTATTATTTATAGCAAAGATCCTTGTCCTTATTGCGTTAAGGCCAAAATGTTATTGACGCGCAAAAATATTAATTTTACCGAAATTAAAATTACCAGCGATAATTTGCGCGAAGAAATGATTGCAAAATCTGGCGGAAGAATGACTGTGCCGCAAATTTTTATCGAAGAGCAACATGTTGGTGGTTGCGATGATCTATATGCTCTAGAAGCAGAAGGGAAGCTTGACGCAATGCTTAAATAATGAGCGCATTGCGTCTATAAATATTTAGAACTTATAAGCGATGCCGGCTTTTACGGTTTGCAAAACGATTCGATCTTTTTCGAAAGCGTAATCGAAGCGTGTTATAAATTGCTGCCAATCGTAAGAGGCCTTTATTATCCAGTGATTGTTAAGATCGTAAGAGAGCCCGCCGCCGTAAATTGGGCTTGCTTGCACAACACCTTTTCTGGTGTGATTCACTGAATATAAATTCATTGCATAAGCAACGTTAGCCAAACCGGCACTGGCAAAAATATTTAGATTTGCAAATAAATTATAGCCAAGATTAACTTTTGCCCCGTAGCGGTTATTTACTTCTAGGCGGTGCCCCGACGTTGAGGGATATAGATCTGAGCCAAAATCTTTGGCAGAGTTATTTAGCTGTTCATAGAAAATTTCTGGTGCAACAAATAGGCGTCTGGCGGCAGCTTTATATCCTAGGTTGAACCCAAAGCCGTTTTTTTGGCCATTGCTGTAATATCCATTAACTGTTATTGGTTCGCCATCTTCTGTGGCTTGCTCTGATAAATATTTATGTTGTGTAAAAGAGCGTATCATATCGACCCCTAGATACAATCCAGATTTTCTTGGTTGCTTATTTTGGTATGCATTAGCATTTGAAATGGTGCCTAATAGTAAAGCTAGAAGGAGTAGGTTTTTAGAAATTTTAGAGTGCATAGAATGTTGTATTTTGTTACCAGTGTTTAAATGTGATTATACCCTTGTTGTGGTTACGGTTGCAGCGCCAGCGCCAGCGCTGAAACGAAGTTTCGTTGCAGTATCCCGCGATGGCAACCCGCTTGGCGATGGCGATGTAGATGGTAATGGTAATGGTGATATAGCAGGAGATGCGCTGAAGGGAATCTCATCATATCTCGCTTGCTGGGCTTTGTACGCCGACCCTGATTCTATACTTTCTGGTATGCTGCCCGGAAGTACCGGAAGTGTAATAGATCTTTTATCTAGTGGTAATTCTTCTAAAGCAATCGAAGGTATATGAGGGTCCGCTGCCACTACTGCAGTCTCTACTAGTAGAGGTGTCGCTGCCACTACCGCTACTTCAGTCATTACTGGTTCTACCTTATTTTCTTTTCTAGCAGCAACAACAACAGCGCCAGCGACGGCGGCTAATCCAACAAGAGCTACAGAAGCTCCAATCCCGGCAACTTGAGCGCTACTAAGTTTGCTGCTGCTAGAGCTATCGGGGTTGGTGGCATTGGCACTAGCCGGAGTTGATGTGAATGATATTGTTGGTGTTGAATTTTGCGGGGCCTTGCTTGTAACAGATGCAGGTGGGGTGGCTGCAGGGGTTGTTACAGAAGGCTTGGCTACGCTGTTTGAGGCTGAAGAGGTGGCTGCAGCTGTATTTCTTGTTGGCGCATTGGATGTAGATGTCGAAGATAGTCCTTGTGTTGGAGGGCCTTGGTTTTCAATTTCAAAACCTCTTTCTTGTCGACCTTTTTTTGCGACAGGTTTTTTGCCAGAGTCGATTTTTGGGCTGGCTGGTTTGCTAGGCTGAACTTCTGGAGGAACGGTTCCAAGCAATCGGCCAATCGCTCGTCCTATAATGTATCCGATGGGTTTTTCTGCTCCGATGGCAGTTCCGTCTTTTTGCGTAAGTTGGGTATTGCTTGTTTTGGTGTGTGCGCTTGCAGTAGCGAGGGATCCGGGAGAGGCGTGAGTAGCGGCTGGTAATCCTGCAGATCTTGAAGTTAATTGATCCATAAAAACTTATCAATTATTAGTATAGGTTATATCGTATAAACTAGCGCCCATGGCTTGAGTTTATAGCGCCAACATTGATGTATAAAAGCTAAATTTATAAGCAAAAAACTTATTAGTTTATGATTTGTAATGATAAAATTGTAACACGCGACAAATTGTTGTCAATCGTAAGAAGTTTTTAGCGATTGATTATTTTGAGTTTGAGGGATTTTTGTTGTGATTTAGGCGGTTCTTCCTCATCCTCTTCCTAATCCTCCTCCGCCTCCGCCTAGAGGATTACCTGCGGTAGAGTGTTCGTCTGATTTTGGCATAATATTCATTGGAAGAGCGCTTGGGAGTGCCGGGTGCCGCCCTCCACTTATTGCTGTAGTGGGTGCTGGAGCTGGAGTAGCAGGTGCTGCAGCTGCTACCGTAGCCGCTGGTGTCCGATTAGGCGCCGATGCCGGATTGCCGGGGCCCCGGGTTGGGTTAGTCACGGTCGTAGTTATTGTGGTTGCCGCCGTAGTTGCTGGAGCAGGTGCTGCTGGAGCAGGTGCTGGAGCAGCAGGTGCAGCTGGCGCTGGCGCAACAGCATTTCTGCCACGCTTCTTATGCACAACAAAAGCCGCTACAAGAGTCGCCGCAATAGGCAGAAAAATAGCAGCAAGATATTCTTTGCGAGCACTAAAGTTGCTGCTTGAACCTCCAGATTGAGGCTCTTGAGTTTTTACCGTAGGTTCTGGATTAAATACATTTCTGAAAGAGCCAACATAGCGATTCCACTCTTCTTGAGTAACCGGGGCAGCTGCTGTGTTGTTTGCAGGATGAATTTTTGCGTTTATTAAATTTTGCTGTGTTCTAAATTCTGTAATGAAGGGAGTGTTTAAATTTGGATGGTTGCGAAGATATAACTCGACCGTTTGTTCGTTGTTTCTTAAAATGGCATCGTAAAAACTATCCCCTAAATTAATTGTTTTTGCTGGAGTGGTTGTGGTGGTTGTGGTTGTAGTAGTGGTAGTGCTTATACGGTCTGAATTTATGGCAACAAGAAGGCGTTCAAGCGTTTGTTTTTGCGATTCTTGGTGTCCTGTTTTAAATTCATCAAAGGCAAGATTAAACGCTATTACATTTTGGTTATCTTCAAGTCCGCTTTCTATAAAAAGTTGCCTATATATTTCAAAAACAGTTGCTGCGTTTGAAAAAACATCGCTATTTATTGTAGCTGGTACAGCGGTAGAGGCCGCAGAAGATTTTGGCAACGAGCTTGCTGCTGTTGACGAAGAGGCGATAGCTGTAGATCTTGCAGCCGTAGGCGCAGCAGAAGAGCTTGCTGCTATTGAAGAAGCTATGGCTGTAGATGGGTCGACAGAACCATCTTGCGGTGGCAAGGTAGGGCTGTCGGTAATCAAGGGGTCGCTAGTAGCTGCTGGCGATGCAGAAGAAGCTATAGAGCTTGCGGCAGCAGGAGGGGGGCTTATGGCGGCAGAGCTTGAGGCTTGCGGTGGATTCGGATTTCGAGTGGTTGTAGTTTTGGATACTGCTCCTCTTTTGATCTTTCTTTTTGCAGGAGGTTCTGCCATCAAACCCACCGATTGTAATGCATTTCGTGCTCTACTAATGAATGATCGAGTGCCTTCTGCAAGTAATTTTCCAACAACAAATGCGGGATCTTCTGGTGTTCCAATTGGCTTTCCAGTTTTTGGATTTATAAGCTCAGAGCCGCTATTTTGAGCCTGCGAGGCCGCAGAAGCTGCTGCGGCACTAGAAGCTTGAGATGCATTGCCAGCAATAGAATTTGCAGAGCCATTAATTGGAATTAGAGGCATAGAATTAAATAATAAATAGCATTATGTGCCAGTAGGGTAATAAGGTAAATTTATAACATAACAGATGTAAGTCAATTTTTTTATAAACGACCCCTTGTTAAAATTTGGCATAATCATTACATTTATTCACGAAGGCCTGTCCTTTTTATATTAATTTCAAATTCGTTAAACATATGAATATCAGACCATTGCATGATCGCGTGTTGATCGAGCGTGTTGAAGCTCAAGCCAAAACTGCGGGCGGCATTATTATTCCAGATACTGCAAAAGAAAAGCCAGCTGAAGGCAAAGTTGTTGCCGTTGGAAAAGGTAGCCGTGATGAAGCGGGAAAGTTTGTGGCTCTTGATGTTAAAGCTGGAGACAAAGTGCTATTTGCTAAATGGGGCGGCACAGAAGTTAAAGTAGATGGCAAAGAATTAATCATTCTTAAAGAATCAGATATTTTAGCGGTGGTTGAATAATCATTACAAACTTAGCGGCGATTAAATTTTTTGATGCAACTGTTTTTAGTGATCAAAAATTATAATCGCGAACAACATTTTTTAACTTAAATTTTATATAATTTATATGGCAGCAAAAGAAATTTTATTTTCAACAGACGCGCGCACAAAAATTTGCGAAGGCGTCGATATTATTGCTAACGCAGTAAAAGTTACCCTTGGGCCCAAAGGTCGCAATGTAGTAATCGAAAAATCATTTGGTGCTCCGCGCATTACAAAAGACGGTGTTTCTGTGGCTAAAGAAATTGAGCTTTCAGACAAGTTTCAAAATCTTGGCGCGCAAATGATCAAAGAAGTTGCGTCGCGCACTAACGATATTGCAGGAGACGGCACTACTACTTCTACCGTGCTTGCACAAGCAATTGTTCGCGAAGGCACAAAAGCAGTTGCAGCAGGCTTAAACCCTATGGATTTAAAGCGCGGCATCGATTTAGCGGTTGAAGCAATTGTTGCCGAAATCAAAAAAATGAGCAAAAAAGTTAACGGCAAAGAAGAAATCGCACAAGTTGCAACTATTTCTGCCAATGGCGATGCTGAAATTGGCAATAAAATTGCTGATGCAATGCAAAAAGTTGGTCCAGAAAGCCCAATTACTGTCGAAGAAGCGAAAGGTTTAGAGTTTGAAACCAGTGTGGTTGAAGGCATGAATTTTGACCGCGGATATTTATCGCCATATTTTATTACTAATGGCGAAAAAATGGTTGTTGAAATGGAAAATCCTTTCATTTTATTGTTCGAGAAAAAAATCTCTAACTTGCAATCAATGGTGCCATTGCTTGAGGCTGTAGTGCAATCTGGTCGTCCACTTTTAATTATTGCAGAAGATGTTGAAGGCGAAGCTTTGGCGGCACTTGTGGTTAACAAGCTTCGTGGCGGTTTAAAGATTGCGGCTGTTAAGGCCCCAGGCTTTGGTGATCGCAGAAAATCTATCATGGAAGATGTTGCTATCTTAACTGGCGGACAGCTAATTTCAGAAGATTTGGGCATGAAGCTTGAAGACGTTACTGTGGCGCAGCTTGGCCAAGCGAAAAAAATTATCATCACTAAAGACGATACTACAATTGTTGATGGTGCTGGTGCTGGCGACGATGTAAAATCTCGTTGCACTTCAATCACAAAACAAATGGCTGAAACTACTTCAGATTATGATCGCGAAAAATTGCAAGAACGCCTAGCTAAACTTTCTGGTGGAGTGGCTATTCTTAAGGTTGGCGGCGCTACAGAAGTTGCAGTTAAAGAAAGAAAAGATCGCGTTGAAGACGCGCTTCACGCAACTCGTGCTGCTATGCAAGAAGGAATTGTTGCTGGCGGTGGATCGGCTCTATTGTATGCTGGACACGTGCTTGATAATTTAAAAGGCGCTAATGATGATCAAACTACCGGCATCAATATTATCAAAAAAGTTATTCGTGCGCCAATTCGTCAAATCGCTGAAAATGCTGGTTTTGATGGTGCGGTTGTAGCAAACGAAGTGGCTTCAAAAAAAGACGCTTCTTATGGTTATGATGCACAAAATAACAAATATGGCGATATGTTCAAGGCTGGGATTGTTGATCCGGCGAAGGTTGTTAGAAGTGCGTTGCAAGATGCTTCTTCGATTGCTGGCTTGTTAATTACTACCGAAGCTTGCATTGTTGAGAAAAAAGAAGAAGGCGCTGCGCATAGTCATGGTGGTGGAATGCCTGGCGGTATGGGTGGCATGGGTGGAATGGGCGGATTCTAATCTCGCTTTATTTGGTAAAAAGTTTTACAAAAAGGGCGGATCGTGTTATGCGGTCTGCCTTTTTTTTGTGGGGTTTAAACTCTAGATCTCGCTTGTGGTGCGGCTTAAGCTCCAGATCTTGTCTGCGGTGTTGAGGCTTGGCGATCATGCTCTGCTCCTCAAACATGATGACCCTGTTGCCATTTCTCTTTTATTTATAGTATTTTTATAAGGGTCATCAAACTCGGCTCAGAGCATGATCGCCAAGCCTCAACACCTTTCTTTGAGTGAGGGAGAAAAAATGTTTTGTGAATGCTTTGCGGGTTTAGGTGGTGTTTAAAATGCGGCAAGAATTTGTTTTATTAGGGGTTTGAGAAAAAATATTTGTCATACCAATACACTAATTGTCTTAAAAAAATCTTCATACTAAATGGAAGGCGCGAGTTTTGGTGATCATGCTCTTCTCAAGTGTAATGACCTCATTGCTACTACTCTTTAAATGTAATTAGCTAGGCAAAGGGCTATGGGTGTTATATTATTAGCTAATTTATCTAGTAATTTTTCTTCATTAATTCGATTTAAAACATTTTCTCTATATAGCGCTCTAGAGAATGAAATTTTGCGTTCAAAAATATTTCCTACCCAGCCTTTTTCTATCATTGCGGACAATATTTCACTATCAATTAGTAATAAAATTGTGGCGTAGTTTGTGCTGTGGGCATCATGGTTTAGAAATTGTTTAAAAAATTCATCTAGGCCTTTTTCTTTAATAACAGTTATTGATTCATCTTTTGATTTATTGATTTCGTCAATTTGAGCAAGAGTTTTGTGTGTTGTTTTAAAGAGTTGCTGCTCGCCTAGCAATTGATTAATTTTTTCAATTTTCTTATTAATGCCATTCAACTTAATTTGATCAATAACCAAAGGGTCGTTTAAAAGCAGGGACATTGCGTTTGAAAAATTAGAAGCACTCGGGTCATTAATTGGCGCCTCTTCTGAAGATTTTTTTAAATCAGCAAGCTTTGCAATAATTGTCTCGATTAAAATAATTTTATATTTTGCGCTACAAAAGCGATTAAATAAATCGCAATGCTCATAAAAAGTGCCTGCAACGGTAATTTGCTTTAGGCCTCCTATTTCGGAGATTCCAATTTCGTCATTTGCATCTACAAAATCTTTCACTGCTTTTTTATATTTGTCTTCGTCCTTCTCGTTACAAATTTTCTTTATTTTTAGAATAATGTCGTCAGATCTATCTGTAGTTAAAGTCAATAAAAACCTTAAATTACTTAAATGTGAAATTGAGTTTGGGGCGGCTCTTCCGTAATAGCTTTCTATATAACGTAAAATTTCTGGATCGCAATTTTTATATTCATGTACAAGCCCGATTCCCTTACTCCCTTCTTTTTTAAATAATGGGATCGAGTCTTTTACAGCTCTATCGATATTGTCATTCAAAAACCCATAAAATTGTGGATCCTTAGTCTTTATAAATTGTAAAAAAATTACATCTTCAATTTTTACATGCAAAAAATCTTTAACAGACAGCTCTGCCTGCTTTGCTAACTGCACCTCAATTCTTGAAAGAAAATAATTAAGATTATTTTTTAATCGCACAATAACTCTTGGAGTTTCTTTGTTTAAAAAATTAAAATCTTCCGAGTTTTGATAATTCGCCAACTTAATGATTGCACTTCTCTTTGCTTGCAAATTTTTTGCTGACTGATATTCGTTTTTAATATTTTCAATGTCGTCTTTTTTGCTAGCCCCTCTTACTGAAATTTCTTCAAGGCGAAACTTCTTAAGTGTCTCGTTAATACTGTTTTGCGCAAATTGATTAAATTTTTCTGCGTTTTTTGGTAAAAATATTGGATTTTCAATAAGTTTGTTTTCTAAAAAGCTATTAATTATTTGCGCCTTTTCGTTGTTGCCGGCAAGCCTAATTCTCTTATCAATTTCGTTCCTATCAAGTGATAAAATAAATACAATTTTTACTGGAAATTTTTCACGCGCTTCATTTTTAAAATTTTCGATAATTTCAATAATTCGTAAAATTTCATCAAACTCGTTTCTTTCCATTTCTTCAATGGCAATAATCCAAAAATCTTCTGTAATTTTTGGAATATAATTAAAAACTTTAGAAATTTCATTATTCACAAAGCCTTTACTGTCATGGCTTTGCGTGCCAAATATTGCAAAATTTATTTTTTTAATTATTTTTAGAAAACTCATCAAAAAACCAGCTTCTTTGTAATCTTTGGTGATGTAAGAAAAATCTTCATCAAAAAAATCTAAGCTGGCTAAAGTTGGATATTTATTGTTTAAAGTTTCGTAAAATCTTTGTGAAAATAATTTAACAAAATTTTTGCTGCCATTGGTTTCGCTTAGAGAAATATGGGTGTATAAGATTTTTATAGTTTTATCTAACTCTTCAACAATCATTTTATCTAACTCTTCAACAATCATTTTTAAATAAGAAGATTTGCCGCTGCCAAGCTCTCCTTCGATTGAAAAAACGGTTACATTCTGCGTTAAATTATTTGCGATGGTTTCTGCTTGTTTTTTTGCGTTATTAGAAAATTCCAATTTATCTTCGTCGCAAACGCCATGGGCAAAGCGTAATTTTTGTTTAGATTTGCAAAAATGACTGATTAGTAAAATTAATATTAGAGTGATTATAATATATTGAGAAATTTTATCATAGAAAAAATAATCGATAATTCCTGCAATAATAAGAAATAAAAACCAGAAGAAAGGTTGATTTGAAAATTGTTGCCACAAGATTCTTACAGAAAGAAAAGCGGCGGATAGCAATATTATAAAATAGGCTAAATACATTAATCCATTTGCTGAATTAAATTGCTCTATTGAGATTGAATTGCAGCCAATTGAATCGCAGTAATGAGTAATAATTGGCGCTAATTTGAAGATTAAATTTTTAGAAATTATATCTTGTAAAATAAGGAAAATTGCCGTTGCAAGAGTAATTGCAAGAAGCAACCTAGGAATTAAAGGGCGACAATAATTAATATTATCTTGAAACGAATTGCATAATTTTTTAATCCCGCAATTTTCTTTGCTTATTTTAAACATGTTATTTACTTAAATTGGGCCGCATGCTTTAGTTAATCTGCCAACCTTTTTTTGGACGCTAAATTAAGTTTATTTCAAAGATTTTTATTCACTACCTTTCTTTAGGCTAGAGATGCTTTGCGGGTTTGGTTGGTGTTTAAATGTAGCTAGAATTTGTTTTATTAGGGGTTTGAGAAAAAATATTTGCTACACCAATACACTAATCGTCTTAAAAAAATCTTCATACTAAATGGAAGGTGAGAGTTTTGGTGATCATGCTCTGAGCCGAGTTTGATGGCCCTTATAAAAATACTATAAATAAAAGAGGAATGGCCATAGGGTCATCATGTTTGAGGAGCAGAGCATGATCACCAAAACTCGCACCGCGGGCGAGATCTAAATTTTAAAGACCTAACACCAAAAGCAGTTTTGCAAAAGTTTCACCACCCACAAAAATAATCATTAAACTTTAAATTTCTCCAACTAGACTTCCGCAAATTTTCTACAAAATAATTTTTTATAAAATCATGAATATCTCAAAAATTTCAATCGGAAAAAACGCTCCAAATCAAGTTAATGTAATCATTGAAGTGCCAATGAACGCCGACCCAGTAAAATATGAAATGGATAAAGACTCTGGCGCAATTTTTGTTGATCGCTTTATTGCAACTCCAATGCATTATCCGTGCAATTATGGCTTTGTGCCGCACACGCTTTCTGATGACGGCGATCCTTGCGATGTGTTGGTTATTTCAGATTTTCCGGTAGTTCCGGGTGCAGTAATTTCTGCAAAACCAGTAGGAGTTTTAATAATGGAAGACGAAAAAGGCATGGACGAAAAAATTCTTGCAGTGCCTGCCGTTAAGCTAAATTCGCAGTTTGAGGCTATTGAATCTTACGAAGAATTACCAAAAAATTTATTAGCAAAAATCACGCATTTTTTTGAACATTACAAAGATTTAGAAAAAGGAAAATGGGTAAAAGTTAAGGGTTTTGAAGGGGCGCAAAAGGCTCGCGATCTAATTGCAGAGGGTATCGAGAGAGAAAAAAACAAAAACGCTAATTAAAGATAAGATCATCTTTTAAAAAATAAATTTATGGGAAAATCAACATCGCTAATCAATCTAATATTTCAGGCAGATATTGTGGTGCAGTTAGTGATGTTGATGCTCTTTGCTGCATCTCTATGGTCTTGGGCGATTATTTTTGATAAAATAATGAAGTTTCGCTTGTTAAAAACTCGTAGTGATAATTTTGAGCAAGTCTTTGAGCAGGCAATGCTTGAAGATGTTTACACTGAAGCCAGAAAAAATGATAATCATCCGTTAAGCCGCATATTTATTGCCTGCATGAAAGAATGGAAAAGCAATAATGTAAAGCAAATTATTGCTGAAGGTCTAGAAAAAAAGTCTTCGTTAAAAGAAAGATTGAATGCTGCGATGCAGGTGGCAAGCAATCGCTCGTTACAAAAATTAGAGGCAGGATTAAATTTTTTGGCAATTATTGGCTCTGTAGCGCCTTTTGTAGGCTTGTTTGGCACGGTTTGGGGAATTATGAGTTCGTTTCAAGGAATTGCGATTTCAAAAAATACTAGCCTCGCAGTTGTTGCCCCTGGCATTGCCGAAGCATTGCTTGCCACAGGAATTGGCCTATTTGCGGCGATTCCGGCGGTGTTTTTTTATAACGTATTTTCTAATAAAATTAATCAATTTTCAGAGCGAGCGAATAATTTTTCGTTGCAATTATTGAATGCGCTTTCGCGCGAGTTAGATAGGTAGGGGTTAGGTACCGTTTTGCGGGCAAATTCCTTCAAAAATCATTTCCAATTTTTTATAAGTCTCTCGATATTTTTCAGGATTATTATTAATCAAATTCTTGATATTTTCCAATTTCCATTTAATAGATGGATATTGTGATATATCCTTCCTAAACAAGGCCCAGTTGGGGCTGCCTTTTTTAAAACCTAAAATAAATTCCTTATCTTTATCGTTAAATAAACCATTTATTTTCTCTCTTAATAGATGTGAAATTTTAATAAAATCTTCATAATCAAACTTCTGCATCGCCATTCCTTCAAACTGATTTTTAAAATCATTTCTTTTATCGTTAATTGTGGAAAATAAAAGCTCATTTACAGGCCTGTTATGGCTTAAAAGATAGAATATAAACGCATCTTTTATTTTATCATTAAAATCACCTCCTCCTTCACCAAGAATTTGACTTGCATCGAATATATCTCTCGGATGTTGCCTATCAAGGGCTGCACATATTTTACTGCCATAAATTTCATATCGGTCTAATACTGAAATTGCAGCAAATTTCTCAAAATTATCTTGCACCACATCAACCACTGTTAACACCTTGGGATCAAAAAGCGCGCCTCTGATCACAGTATTAACCTCAATCTTTACAATGGCCGATTCTCTTGAGCAAATTAACTTACTATTTTCAGTTGCGGCAACCTTGATTCTTAAAATATTTTCTAGATCATTTTTTATACTGGCCAAATTAGCTGCTATATCTTTGAAAGCATCATTCCTGTCATTAATTGGCAAATACACCAAATAAATAAATTAAGTGCCGTTCCTCCTTTAAGAGCAAAACATTTTTTCTTTGCTACTATAGGTAATATATCAAGCAACAGCCCAACTTGATTTTTATACCGTAGCGCTATTTTCATCTTTTAAATTTGTGGGAATTATTATTTTATATTTTGAATCATAAGAGCCGTGTGCGACGATTTTTCTAGTTCCACTTCCGAGATCTATTTTTGATAAGTCTAGCCTTTTGAACCAATCATGTCCGACTTTCTCAAATATAAAGCAGGCCAATCTTTTAACCTTGATAGAATTACAATTTTCAAGAAGTTCTTGCATTACTTTTGGCCGCAAACTTACCAAATTTTCTACCAAATGAAAAGCTTCGGTTAAATCAAATTCATCGGGGCATAAATATAAAACTTCCAATATTGCCCTTTCTGGTGATGATATTTTTAATTGATAGGGACCTATATCTAATTTTATTGCCAAATATTTATCTGCTGGTAAGAAATTAGTGTTGTATATTTTAATAAAGAACTCTGATTTTTTGAACCATGAAGGTATGGGAGATTTATATTTATTGAATATTTGTGTAATAGTTCCTTCCTTTAAAAAATGCTCTGCGCCAAATAAATTAAGTGCCGAGAGCCCGCCTATGTGAACCAGAAGTTTTAGATGATTTTGCAAAGTAAACAGCGCACCAAACTCATTAACCTTATCACCTCTTCTTATAAAGGCGCCAGCGCCAAAGGAATCAAGCCAGCCACTTTTTCTGTAATAATCTGCTAAAGATTTTGATATACCATTTTCTTTTAACCAAGAATATACAGCGACCGTGTTTTTAGGCCATTTTTGTAATAATGTGTTTATTTTTGTTTCATTTTGCATAGTAAGACTATATATTATAAGATATAATTGTCAATACTTTTTGATAAATACCAAAATTTACTCTGTCATAAAAAAATTAATTTTCTATCTAAAGCTCACCTCAATAATTTTATTTAAACAAGAACACAATTCCGGCAAATAAAGTCATGGCGCCAACCAGCTTCTTGAAAAAAACCTCGCTAATATGTAAGTGTAATTTATAGCCAAAATAAATTGCCGCCAGCACCGGAATTATAACCCACCAGCTATTTTCTAAGGTAGCAAAACTAATTTCTCCTTGAAGCGATAATTGCGTTGCTCGTGCCACACTCATTGCAACAAAAATTGCTGCCATTGTACTGCGTAGTTCAGATTTTCCTTTGAAGGTGTCTTTTAGAGCATTGACAATAAATGGCCCACCAATACCAAACAGGCCAGTAGAAATGCCGCCAATCAGCAATAATAAATTTTGAAATAAAGCAGGAAATTTTATATTATCAAAAAAGATAACTTTGGCCGAGAGTATGATGGAAAAGGCTCCAAACAAGGTGAGCATTGTTTGCGAATCGATATTGCTAAAAATTAAAGCACCAATCATGCTGCCAAGAAGGCAGATGGGTAAAGAGTTCATGAAGATTTTTTTGGAGAAAGATTTGTGGTCGGTGATAAAAATATAGGCGCTAGAGCAGCTGCCAATGTAAAGCCCGAGGATTATCATCTTTTTTATATCCATGAAAAAACCAAGCATAGAATAAGCGATTAATCCTCCGCCAAAACCGACTATGCTTTCGATAAAGAAACTGATCGAGAATATTGCGGCAATTAGAAGCGAAATTAGCATAAATTAGTTTTTATTAAGGCGCTGTTGGTAATTAATTTTATTTTAGATTGCGGTATATTTGAGCGCGCTAAATTTTAGCATGAATAATATTGATTATTTTAACAAAAATATAATTCCGGCGAAGAATGTCATGGTTCCGATCATTTTTTTAAAAAATACTTCGCTGATTTTTAAATGGGCTTTGAAGCCAAAATAAATTGCTATAAAAACCGGGAAAATTACCCACCATATCTCTTTAAATTGACTATAAGGCAATTGATTTTCTAGTGATAATTGGATAAATCGGATAATGTTGAGCGTGATAAAAAATACTGCCATTGTGGTGCGTATCTCTGATTTTGTTTTAAATTCATCTTTAAGAGAGTTAACCAGAAAGGGGCCGCCAATACCAAATAAGCCTTGCGAAATGCCGCCAAGCAACAGTAAGGCGCTGCGCAAAAGTTTAGGAAATTTTATGGTATCAAAGAAAATTACTTTAGCAGAAAGAATAATTGAAAGGGCGCCAAAGCTTATTAATAGTGCGTGCGAGCTTACTCTGGTAAAAATTAAAACGCCGATCATGGTGCCAAGAAGGCAGATGGGCAGCGAGTTTATAAAAACTTTTTTAGAAAAAGATTTGTGATCGGTGATAAGAATATAAATGCTGGCGCAGGTAGCAATATAAAGCGCCCATAATATCATTTGTTTGGCATCTATAAAAAAACCGAGAATGGCGTAGGCAATTAAAGAGCCGCCAAAACCGATAATGCTTTCGACAAAAAATCCTAGTGAAAAAGATATTGCGATTAATATGGATAATGACATAAATTTCTTATTATTTTTTAAAAAATTTCGATGAAAAAATATTTTGCCATTTTTGTTGCTTTGCTAATATCTGTCGATTGCTTTGCTGAAGAAAATTTACCAAAGTCTACTACAGTGCCCACCATCATTAAAGGAGACGAGTTAGGTTCTGCTTTAAAAATATTGGCACAGTTGCGCGCAGAAAGCATTACAAGCAAAGATTATCAAGATACAAATAGTGCCGACGAATATGTTAATTCTGCGGCGAAAGTCAATTTTATTTCGCATGCAATATTGAATAGTAAGTGGTTTTTAGAGGTAAATTTTCGCGCCGAGCAATTAAAGTCGCAAAATTCGCGTGATAAAAATTATGGCGGCGAGGGCGCCTATCTGCGTGAGGCGAGGCTTGGTTATAGCGATAGAGATTTTATGCTTTTTGCCGGAAAATTTCGTCCGTTTTTTGGAATTGCCTGGCGCAATGGTCGCAATAATTGGATGGATTATGCTGCAAATAATCAAGAGCAATTCGATTATAATAACACGCGCGGCATTTGGAGTGACTACATTGCCAATAATTATGCTCAAACAGAAAAATTAGGAGCTGGGGCTGTATTAAAATCGGGCAATGCAAAAACAGTTGGAAAATACGAGCTTGGTTTAAGTTTTTTTACCAATGATCGCAAAAATCTTGATAATTCTGTTATAAATAATCGCGCCTCTGCAACCAAGTCAGACGCGCTTCCGGGCGATACTCGTTCTCTTAAATCTTATGTTGCGTCGCTTGATGTTTCGTTTGATTTTGCGCAAGACGAAAAATTATTTTACCGTTTTGCCTATATAGATTTAGCGGTTAATAGTTTGGCGAGCAGCGTTGATTCTTCTAAGGTTGGCGATCAAAAAGGTTTTTCGGCGGCGATGAATTATCAATATCCGGTAACGCCAGATTTTAATTTAAATGGTTTGGCTGAATATGTTTCGATGAAAAATGTCGGTGGTAATTCTGATATTAATGATGATTATTTTAATGCAAGTGTAGTTGGAAATATTTTTCAGAATTGGAATATTACTGCCGCATACGGTAATCAAAAAAATATTTATTTGAGTAGAAATGGTTTTGATCAAGACATGGCCGAAGTTTCGGCTGGCTATCGTTTTGATAAAAATGCTTTTTTTGATAGTTTGCTTATTCAAACTGGCTACAGAAATTTGCGCACAAATTATCACTCTAACGTTGATACAAAAAATACAGTAGGAGTTTTAATGCGTTACATAAAGAATTTTTAATTTGATGTTGAGAGGAGTGTTAAAAAGACAATTTGCTCATTTTTTCTCGATGGTTTTAGTTGCGTCATTTTTTTTGCACGTTCAAGACGGCTATGCAATTTACGATGGTGAAAGGTCTCCTATAGGCTATTCGGAAAGCGAACACACTTGCTCTACTGGTGAATTTAAATTTGATGTCGGCACTGGCAATAATGATTTAGACTGGAAGTTAGACAATCCTACATGCGCGTCATTTATTGCACTTCAGGGGGCTTTAATATTTAGTGCTGGTCTTTTGGTAGATCGGTTATGTATTCCGGTTAACGTCTATGGTCAGGTGGCTTCGGTGCGAGAGGTTGCTATGGCCTCGTCTTCTCCAAATACGCCGATTATAACTCCTTTAACGATGTATAAAATAGGCGCTGGAGCAATGCGGTGCGCTGCCAGAACGATGGAATCTAATACTGCCACCTCTACAATGGCCAGTTGCATGGCAACCGTGGCTGTTACTCTAGGCACATCTGCTGCGGTTTGTATTCCTGCTTCTACTCAGGTTCCGATAGCGGCGGCCGATCAAACCCGCTGTTGCGCCTCTTATGCTGCTTATGCTGTGGCAGTTGGTCTAGGATTTTCGGCACTTGCAGTGATTTATGCCAGCGCTAAGGGTGCCTACGAAAATGCCCGAGTTTGTGGACATGATTGGAATAGCTGGAAGCAAGTAGATGACAACGGCGATTATGACAGCGCTTTGCCAAAAACCAGATGGCGCTTAAGCAAGTATCCTGGTTCTCGTCAATATTGCATTGAAGATCTTTTTGTTGGTCATGAAAATCCGTCAAACCCGGGTGTTACTGTTTATAATAGCTGCAATTATAGCCCTGATGGCGCTACCAGCGCAACTGCGGTGAGTATAAAAAATAAATATTTTCGCGAATATCTTTACGCCGGCAAAGAAGTTGAAGATGGTGAGTGCAGCAATCCATTTACATGGGACGCGGCGCGACGCATGAGAAGTTTAGGTTACAGTAGCGATAAACAAAGATACTACATGACTGGCCCGGGCGTTGCTTCAAATTATGCTTGTCATCGCTTTATTTTAGAGTCGGCCAATGATATTGGTGCTCGTGCAGCTTATGAGTGCTGCAAGCAAAGAAGTCAAAATACAATTTGTATCGAAAATGCTCCGTTGAGAGCTGGAAACACTCAAGGTAGCTTTAGCCAAGGATTTTGTAGTCTTGGTTCGAGATGTGTAGTAAAGGGTATTACGTTTGAAACCTATGCCTCTAAAATAAATCCTAGCCTTGTTTGCGCTAAAACTTATTCGGTATGTCCTTATGATCACCCGCTTGGTGGTGGCACAGAGGTAGCAGTTTATAAAACCGATGCTTCGGGAGGCCCTACCAGCGACTTACAAAACTTTTGCCAATATAAAAAGCATTGCGTTAAGGTGCCAGTATTGCCCTATATTAGAATCAGCAACCTAGAGAGCGCTTATATTTCTGCTGCTTGTCGAAATTTGCGCGGAGATAGCCAAAATGTTTATGGCTTTAATGCAGAGATATTGCCCATCAGCACCCGCGGTTTTTCGGCGCCAATAGTGCAATGCTTTAAAGAGAGTATCGAAAATGCCTTGCTGAATCGTGCGGGAGATACCAAATGCACGAATCCCGACGAATATCCTTCGGGTGGAATTTGTACAAGTGGATATTTTTACAAAAAAGACCAGCCGCTAGAAAGCGGTCAATCGTTTTTCGTCAGACTTCAAGAGGGCCTAAAGGGTATAATTAAGATGGCGCTTACAATTTCTATCGTGTTGCTTGGTGCCACGGTATTGCTTGGCGGAAGCCCGATTACAAAGAAGCAGATATTAATGTATGTACTCAAGATTGGCTTGGTGATGTATTTTGCACTTGGTACTGGTTGGCAATTTGGTTTTGTGCAGGGTATTTTGGGTAGCTCAAATTATTTATCGGATATCATGATGCGACTAGACTACTCTAGTGGGCCCGAAAACCTTAAGGATGGCTGTCAATTTCCGCGCTTCAATTATGAAGATAATAATCCGGATACAAAATACAATAATCCAGCTTATTCTCCGGGCAGAGAATATCTTAAAATTTGGGATACTCTCGATTGCAAAATAGCGCGGGCACTTGGTTTTGGTCCAGAATTATCGGTGCCAAATCTTGTCAAAATGATTTTTGCGGGCATGTTAACCGGCGGCTTAGGCATTATGTTTTTGGTTGCAACTTTTATATTCGCTTTCTTTATGATAGCGCTTACCTTGCGCGCAATTCATATATTTTTAATGGCCTCGGTAGCGATTGTAATTTTAATTTATATTTCGCCAATCACTATAACTTTGGCAATGTTTGAGCGCACCAAAGGCATCTTCGATGGTTGGTGGAAGCAGATTCTTGGGCTTTCGTTGCAGCCAGTAATATTATTTGCCTATCTCGGAATTTATATATCGCTGTTCGATAATATTGTTATTGGCAAGGCCACGTTTAATGGCGATGGACGCAGTGTGCCAAAAACAATATCATGCAATGCAGAGTCGGCAAATACCAGTATTTATTGCATCTTTCGCGTTGCCGATCTTAAAACATTTAGCGGCCTAGAAGTAATAGGAATAGGTTTGCCAGTGCTTGCGGGCATGAATCAAGAGAAAATGAATACCATCATTAAATCGGCTTTCATCATGTTTATTTTTGCCGGGTTTATGGATAAAATATCCGAACTTGCCGCAACTTTAGTTGGAGGTAGTGAGTTAAGATCAAACTCAATATCGGCGATGGCTATGGCAAAAGGCGCGGTTGGGGCGCTTGGCGCAATTCAAGATCGAGCTTTGCGTGCAGTTAAAAAACATACCGGCAATGTAGGGGGAAGGGCCGCCAACTACGTCGCAAAAACAGCGCAGGCTTTTCTTACTAAGGGTAGTGGCTATAAACCAAGTGTTATAAAAGATGAGCCAGATCAAGCTGCGTCAAGTTCGCAAAAAGCTGATAGTGTAGAGTCAACCAAGGGAGGCAGGGCCGATCATGCAATGCCGGCGGCAGATGGCGAGGCGAAAAGTTTCTCGCAGGCAAGTGCAAAATCTTCTGATCAACCTTCTTCTGGTGCCGCGGGGTCTGCGGCTGATGGTGGCGCCAAAGAAGATCCTGCTGCCGCGGCAAAAGCTAGAGATGATGCAGATGCAATGCTATTTTAACCAAGGATTAATTTTTTTGCCTCTGCCAAAGTAAAGCTTTTTTTATTCTCGTGGCAATAAAACTCAATCATCTTTAGGGTGTCGTCAATTACGGCGTAGCTTGGCCTTAGGTGGCTTGCCAAAAACTCTAATACTTCGCCGTTAATTCGTAATTGTTTTTGCGAAAGTTTTTGTGAAAGCAAAATTTTAACTAGATCTGTGCTAGGATTTTTTATTTCTATTGTAAAAATATTTTTAAGCCGCGAAACCAAGTCTATCAAGGTAAAGCAAGAAAAATCATCTGTGCTTAAAATTAAAAATGCCTTTGCTTCAATAGCAGAATTTATTGTATGTAGCAAAGTTTTTTCTTCTATCGTTTCGATATTTTCGAGAATATAAAAATTATTTTCAGTAAAAAAATCGAGAGAATTTAGATGCTCTTTTGTTAAAAAAATGGCCTGAAATTTATGAGCAAAAATATGTAAAAGATGAGTTTTGCCGCAGGCGTGCTCGCCCTTTAAAATAAAGGATGGGAAGCTATTATTGATGAATGATTTTTGAGTAAAAAATTTAGTAAGAAAATCGACGGCATTTTTATTTTCTGCGGCAAAAATAAAATCTTCTTCACCAAAACGATTTTGTTGCGCCGGAAAATCAAAAATTAATTGAGCCCTGTTCATTTATTCTATAACTTTAGGAACAGAAAAATAGTTATATTTGGCGTTTTTGGCATTGCGCAAAATATCGTCAGCAATATCGCCATCGGCAATTATGTCGGGCATTAGGCGCAAAGTGCTTTGGTGCACGTTGGTAAGTGGCTCGACATTGTCGGTGTTAACTTCGCTAAGTTGCTCGATCCAAGAAATTGCGCCGCCAACTTGAACAGTAAGCCTTGCGCAGTCATCTTCGTTGACTTCGATGCAAGCAAGTTTTGCGATTTTCTTGATATCTTCGTTAGTAAGTTGTGTCATATGTATTTTAGAGAATATTTTTGGCTTATTTAATAAATATTAAAAATGATTATAAAAGATTACGCATTATTTCATAAAACCATGCCAAGTCAAGGCAAAATGATGGGAATCGATGTTGGCACTAAGCGCATCGGCATTGCGGTTTGCGATGAATTGCGTTTTTTATCTACGCCAAAAAAAATTATTAATCGCCAAAGTAACGAAAAAGATTTTGCCGAAATTAAAAGAATATTTGAAGAAGAAAGGGCGATAGCAATTGTAATGGGTTTTTCGATTAATATGGATGGAACCATGAATGAAATGTCGCGATTCATTCAAAAATTTGCAGAAGATCTTGATAAATTTCTAGATGGAAAAGTGCAGATTTTTTTTGCTGATGAGAGGCTGACAAGCTTTGAAGCGAAAGAAATTTCGCATAGTTTAGCTTCGCGTAAAAAACAAAAATATTTCGATGATATTGCGGCAAGTGTAATCTTGCGCGATTTTATTGATTTAGTGAAGTAGTTTGTAGCGAGAGATGGCCTCGATTCTTGCTAATCCATGATCAACAATTTTTGTTAAATTGTAATTTTTATCCAAATAGCGTTTGCAATATTCTTCTTTTAAATCAAAACGCTGCTTTTGTAGATCTGGATTAAACACGCGAAAATAAGGCGCGCAATCATATCCAGAGCCAAAAATCCACTGCCACGAAAAAGGATTTACCGCGGGGCAGGCATCTACCAGGGAATTCCAAAACCACTCTTCGCCAAAACGCCAATCGATTAGCAAATCTTTTATTAAAAACGATGCAGTTAGCATGCGGGTGCGATTATGCATAATTCCACTTTGCCAAAGTTCTTGCATTGCGGCGTCTACAAGCCTAAAGCCGGTTTGGCCTTTTTGCCATTTTTGCAACATGTTTTTATTGTTGTTCCATTTAAATTTTGCAAATTCGGGTTTGATTTCTTTTGTTGCCAAATCTTGATGATGATACATTGTGTGATAAGCAAACTCGCGCCAGCCAAGTTCGGACAAGAATCTTTGATGACATTCTCGCATAGAGGCGGCAATAAAAATTATGCGCGGCGAAATCATGCCAAAGCGCAAATATGGCGAAATTTTAGAAGTAGCCGCAAGGCTAGGTATATCTCGCTTAATTGTATAATCATTTAGCTTGTGATCAAGAAAATCGGCGATGTTTTTTTCGATAGCATCGTAATTAAATTCGTAATTTTTGATAAGATTTTTATGCCAATTTCCTTGATGTTGTGGCAATAAATTAAGCTCTGCAATTTCTAAAGTTTTTAAGTTATGCGCAGATGTTGCCCTATGCGGTTTTGCTAAAAAATCACCAATTAAATTTTGATTTTTTAGGCAATTTTTCCAGAAGGGCGAAAAAACCTTAAAGAAGCTTTTTTGTCCAGTTTGAATTTGTTGCGGATCAAATAATAATTTGGCCGTAAAAGAGTTAATTTTTAAATGCGAAAATTGCGTTCTGATTTTATTTTCTGCTAGAATTTGTTTTGCGGTATAAGAATTGTTAAAATAAATTGCGTCTATTTTAATTTCTTTGGTAATTTGCTTGATATGCTCTAAAGCCTCTCCCTGTCTAATTACGAGGTTTATTTTATATTCGGTTTTAAGTAATTTTTGAAATGAATTTAAAGCGTGATGTAAAAAAACTTTTGCTGCTGCGCCAAGTTTTCGCCCTAAATAATTTTCGTCATAAATATAAAGCGCGATAATATTTTGATGATTTTTTGCTGCATAAAAAAAGGCTGGATTGTCTTTGATTCTGAAGTCATCGCAAAAAATTAATAAAGCGCACGAATTTGACATTTTTTTAAAATTTGTTTTAGGGGCGCCTATTTTTATCGCCTATTTAAGCGCTATTGCAATTGAAGAGAAATTGAAATAAGGCGAGTAAAGTATTTTTATTTATAGAGTAAAGTATTTTTATTTATAGAGTAAAGTATTGTTTATTTATAAGAGGTTTGCTAAGACTGATTTTGAATGCAAGATTTTTATAAAAAAATAACTGCAATATGCCTCCAGTACTAGCAGAAACCCTAGAACAATGTTTATCAAGATTAGCAACGGCTGCGACTGGTAGTCGTCACGTTTTAGCTTCAAATTTTTTGTGCCAAAATGGGTTGAACACAGATGATGTTTTGGCCATTTTACAAAAATTCAAAAGTGCTGATGTTGTATATAAAGAAGCGCTGGTCAAGACCTTTTTACAAAACAACGTCATAAGCAAAGATGATTTTGTGCGAATACTAAAAGATATTTTTCCGGTTACTAGGCTTGAAGATTCTGAGATTCAGCGCATTAGATGTAGAATTGTTAAGCAATATTTTGCTAAAAACCAAAGCAACCTGGAAGGTTTTTTTTATGTTGCAGCTAAAGCTTTTATAGCCGCTCCATCGCGTATGTCGTCAATTTTTTCGTTATTATCTAGGGCAAGGGGAAGTGTTGCGCCTGCGCAACCAAGATTTGAAGTGCTTGATGAGGTTTTTATGATAAATAATAGTCATCTTCAAGAGATGATTTGCGGATACATAGAAGGCAGTAAAATCGCAGTGTCAGAAATGAACGAAATCATAGAATATGTAGATGCTAGAAACAAAAAACTTACAGACGAGAAGAAAAAGTGTTTACCGCAGAATGATCATCTTATGCGTTGGCCTTTGCTTGATGTAGGAGCTATTTATCAAGAATTTATTAAGCACTCGAAAGATTTATCGGCCGAAGAGTTTCGCAAAATTTTAGAGCGTCCCGATATTTCTAGAAGAAGGCTTGGCATTATAAAAGAATTTGTAGAAAAAAAATTGGTATCGTCAGATGGAAAGATAGATCTGGATACCATTTTAAAGGCGTTAAAAGAGTCTAAAGCGCCGATATCTTCGAGTGATATGTTGGTGAGGGGTAGGCCATTAGAGTCGCTCTTAAGCTCTGACAGGGTATTTAGAACCAGAGAGAGTTACGCGGCAGCGCTTATCTGGGGGTGTAGAAATATGGAGCCTGATGTATTTAATCGAGGTTATCAAAAGCCTTATAATGGAAGGATGCTCGAGAAGTTTTTGGAAGATTTTCCGGTGCACTCGAAAGAAGATAAGTTACAATTTTTGAAATTATTGAGATCGTTAAAGATCAATAAGCAGCTTTATGAATCTGATCAAGCAAAACAAATACTTAAAGATTTAGCCAAAGAAATGGAGTGGGAAGACTTGGTGCGAACACTAGATAACTCGGTGCAAATAGATGATTTTGTAGATGTGGCAGAGGCGTTTATCTCAACAAAAAAAGAGGTGCCGGTAGGGGGTTTTCGTAGGATATTGCGTTATCTTGACAGGCTAAATGATGAAGGGCGGCAACCAGATCCAATGTTAAAAACGACTGTCGAGCGATTGCTGCGAATGTCTCCGTGCCAATTTGAAGATAATGTTCTTATGGCTATCGAATTTGGCAGAGATAATGTGCGAGAGCTTTTGCATGTTGCTCTCGATTCTAAATCGCAAGAAATAAGCTTCGATCGTTTTAATAAAATGTTAGATATTATTAATGAAAGACCCTGTTTGCCAGAATTAGCTAAGTCGTCGCAAATTTTTTTATTTCAAGCGGTCACTATTCTTAGTGATAAGTTTTGCGCTGAAAATCAATTAACTTTGCCGCAGTTGCGCCAAATTATCGATAAAATTAATGATCAAGAAGGTCGCGATTCAATCATTTTTAGTTTTATTAAAAAGAATGCCCTAACAATAAGTCGCGAAGAATTTATTAGTATTTTAAGAGAAGCTAGCGAAATTAACCGCAGTAAAATTTGCAAAGAATTTTTGAGTTCTGGCGTTGTTAAAAGCGTTGAAGATTTGTTGCAAATTATGGATTCTGGCCAAATCAAAGATAACCTTGGAGAGCTGTTCGGGCTTTTTTGTGAGAAGCACGAAGGTCAATTATCGATGGATGTTATTATCGATATTATTAGACGCATTGCTGCAACAGAAAGGGCTAACAGAATAAATAGTGTAAGGGTTTTTATTGAATCTTGCGATATGGTTAGCGGGGTGAATGTTGATTCTGGGCGAAGAGTGGCAAAATATCTGATTAGTTTGGGTTATTTTGGGCAAGAGGAAGTAGATGAGTTGGTAAGAAAACTAATTATAGCTGGCGCAGGAAGTATTGCGGTAAAAGATTTTGATGATGTTATGCGGGGACATTTTTCTGGTAGATCTACAAAGCAAGAGCAGCTTTTTGTAAGAGAATTTTTGGTAAAAAAATTTTTATCACAAGAGTGCGACGAAAGCTTAATGGATAAAATTATACACCATTGCTCATCGCGATTTTCTGGGCTAGATAAATTTGGAGTGTTCCGATCATTTTTTGCAAGCATTGATCGCGTAAATCGCAAAGACCTGGAGAAGATTTTGCAAATGCTAAGCGACGATAGAAGAATTTTGCCCGACGATAATTTAAAAATGCAATCTGCGTTGTATGCGGCATGTTTGTCAAAAATTGGGGCTGATGAATTGGCGTATGTTTTGAATTCGCGCCACTCTAGCCCAGACGACAAAATAAAGGCAATAGGGGGAATGATTTGGTCTTATAGGGCCAATCTTCTCGAAGCACTTTCTCGTGATTCTAAATCAAGAGATGCAGCAGTTATTGAGTTGCCAGTATTTTTAAAGTCTTTAAGCGAAATGCTTCGTGCAATTGGAGATATAAAAATTGCCAGAGAGGTGGTTATCAGGTTAAGAAATATAATGCCAAGATTTGAGGTGGCAGAAGTTATGATAATACTAAAAGACCTTCCGCTCGATGAAAAATACAGTGGCATCGTCGAGCTATTCAGAGATATTAGTATCTTTAGAGTTTTAACACCAGAAGGATTGAGTGTTCTGGAAAGAAAATTTAGTCACGATAAAACTTCTGGCGATCATCGAGATTATTCGCTTATCGACATATTTAGTTATTACGAATTTAATAATGACATCAAGAGTTTTATAGAGTTGTTTAATCACGATTTTAGAGAAGAAATTGAGGGTAGGTATAATTTTTTTCATGGCCCTCTATTTTTAGGTTCTCAATATACGGGTTCTGCGCTTCCAATGGTGAATGGTTTGGCGCAATATCTGCGAAGGGCAAAATTTTCGGTACCACAACTTTCGGATAGAGACAAAAAGCATTACGATTTGCCGCTCAATCAACAAAGCATTGCCCCTAGCACTTATGAATATGTAAAGCCGGGCCCAGAAGATAAAGAGGGATATGTTAAGCCAGATAAAGTACTAACTTGCAAAGAGGTAAAGGACAAATTTCGTGAATTGTTAAATGACCGGCGCGCAGTATCGGATGTAGCAGCTCAAGAAGATCTGATTGATTTTTTTGATTGTTTTTATTTCAAGGATGTCGAGGTGCTCGAAGAAGGCGGTGTGAGCGTACTATCGGTTGGCAATAGCCCGTTTAGAAGAGGCTTTGAGGTGAAACCTACAGAAGAAAGGTTGTTTAGCGGCTTTATCAATAAACGGGTGTTTCTAGAGTTTTTTAGGGGCAATATAGACATACTGGCTTATTTATTTATTCAGCCAGGTGGTCTCGAGCATTTTATAACAGAATTAAACCTATCTTTAAAAGATGGATGTACCGCCAATATATCAAATAAAGTTGCTATGGCCGTTAACGCAACATTATTTTCTACAAAAGATCTATGTTTGTGTAATTGCTTTAACAATATTTTATTTGAATTTTCGGTAACTCATAGCGACGCTCTTGGTGGAATTGCTGATCCGTTTAATCATGCGGTAATTAACGCTCTAACGCTTGATGTAGATGCGCTATTTGCGCTTGTTGGAGAAAAAGGCCTTGTCGAAGAAAACATAAAATGTGAAGCGATTGCGGCTCTTTGTCCTGTTGGTCATTTTGGAGAAGTTTTGTTTCGAGATTTAAAATGTCAGCAGGGGTTATTAAAGCTTGCCCGTGGCGATGAGCGCAAACGCGTTGAGAGTGAAATAAAAAAAATTAATGCCAAAATATCTGAAAATATCGTAATGCCTTTTTATGATAAACTTTCTAAGTCTTGCGAAGATAAGGATATAGATTTGCCTGATAAAAAAATTCAGGCAGTAATCGCTTTTTACATTTGCGAAGAGCTTTTTGCAAAAGAAGATTTTGCCTCAAAGCCAAGTGTTGTAAGGTTAACAGAAAGGGGTAATTTTTTAAGAGATTCGCTTAGAAATGTTTTGGTAGAGGCTTGCGAAGAAGCGGCGGGGCATCCTACCGGAGCGGCACAAAATGCACAAGAATCTCTTCTGCAGGCCCAAGTTGCGGGCCGTGTAAACTTAGGCTAGGTTCAATTTTTTTAAAGATTAATCGCAGCAAACCTGGCAAGAAAAATTTTTCTTCAAAACTACCTTGCGAAACTCGTTTTTTAGAAAATCAAAAATTAAAATTTTGCCAACCAGGCTTTCGCCAATTTCTAAAATTTCTTTAATAGCTGTAGTGGCTTGAAGCGCGCCAATTGTGCCGGCAACGCTTCCTAAAATTCCTTTTTCAGATAAAGGCAGCGAGAAATTTTCATCAACAAAATTAGCATTAAAGCAGGCGTAGCAAGGGTTTTGCCCGCCAATAAAATTTTGTTTGGCCGTTAATTGTGGTTGAGCAAAAGTTTTTTCGTAAGATTTAAAAGTAGAAACTTGCCCGATAAATCCTTTTACAGCTGCAAATATCAAGGGTTTGTGCAATTTATGACAAACTTCGTTTATCATAAATCGGGTGTAAAAATTATCGGTGGCGTCTAAAATATAATCGTAATTTATAGCAATTTTACCTAGAGAATCATGGTCGGCACGGCATTCATAAATTTGCAGGTTTACATCTTGATTTAACGCGGCGATTTTTTCTTTGGCGCTAATAACTTTTTTTTTGCCCAAATCAGAAAAATTATGAATCACTTGGCGCTGTAGGTTAGAAAGCTCTACTACATCATCATCAATTATGCCAATATTTCCAACGCCAGCTGCCGCTAAATAAAATAAAGCCGGCGAACCAAGCCCGCCAGCGCCAATTATTAAAACGCGCGCACGCAAAAGTTTTTCTTGCCCTTCTACGCCAATTTCGGGCAAAATTGTATTGCGAAGATAGCGCTGTGTTTTTTGTGGGCTAAGAGGCATTTAAATATTGTTTGTTTTGGTTTTATGTCGTAATAGTTTATGGCAAAACAATAAAATCAAGAATTAAAAAATAATCAAGTTTTATGCCAATAACATTAACGCCAGAAGAGCAAGATTATGCAGATAAAATAAAAAAATATGTTGATGAAGAAAATATTTTTGCGCTAAAAAAGTTATTAAAAAGCAAGCCGGGCACAAACCTTGATAGACTTGGTCTATCGCCAACATTATTTAAGTGCGTCGAGCGTGGTAGCGCTCTTGAATTGATAAAAATTTTGCTAGATCATGGCGTAAATGTAGATATGCTTGATAAAGATATGCGCTCCCCCTTAATGTTGGCGGCAATAAATCAAGATAGAAAGATTTGTGAATTATTAATTGCAAGCGGCGCAGATGTAACCAATAACATTATGCGTTTTCTTAGCGATAAGTCATATGAATATGATGCGATATATCTAAGAAGTTGTGTTGGCTCTGAATTTAGATCAAGTCTGCGTCAATGTATTTTGTTTGCTGTATCGCGCTCACGCGCAAATTTTCTTGCAGAATATAATTTTAGCAAACCCGAGTTAGAAAAGCTAAAAAAAGTAGCGGCGGCAATAATTTTTTTGCAATTGACCTATTCAGAGTTTGAGGAAGGAGGCTTTGTTAGAGACAATATTAAGACAATCGCATCCACCCTTAAAGATTTAATTGATAATGAACAAGATGCGGTTTTTCAAGAATCTTTAAAAAAATATCGCGAGGCAATTGATGTCGTTGATGGCAAAAAAATAAAGCCTTTCAGCGAAAATCCTGCACATAAAATTCAGGTAGTTAATTTGCCGTATAAGAATCACGCCGCTTTTTGTATAATCGAAGATCGCGGAGACGGTAGCGCGGTAACCTTATCGTATTGCGATGGCAATCTGCCTCTTTCTAAAATTAACGAATTTGGATACGGTTATGGTCAAATAAAATATTTTGTGAAGCCAAAATTATTGTCAGATATTGTTGCAAATATTGCTAAAGCTTTTAGTGCAGATGAGATTGAAGAAGATAAACATGGCTTTGACAGCATAACAAAAGCATTGGCGGGGTTGGTAGAATGTGATGAAAATGGTTTGCCGCAGGTTGCGCATCAGGGTTTGCCCACTAAGCCACAAAAAAGAGGCAATTGCTCGATGAAGGCACTAAACATGGCTGCTAAAGAGGTTGTATCGGCCATGCATCCAGAGATGAAATTTGAGAAAGAGGTTGGCGGCAGCGTTGTGCCAGCTGGAGATGGTTACGACTTATACAAAAATTACAAACGCAGTATTGTGGCACATAGTATTTATGCTGTTGTAGCTTATAGGCAATGTCTAGAAACATCTGCCGATAGCGATTCTAAAACAATTTTTGGTGCTATTCTAGATAACATTTTACAGGATATTTTTTTACACGCTTCTGCCAAGGGCAATATCAGAATGACAAGTTTTATTCAAGCCATTCAAGAAAAAAACTACGCCGTATTAGACGAGTTTATGGAATAATCTGAGCTTGCGGACGAAGATGAAATTACAGAAGAACTTCGGCCTGCTAAGGCGCCAACAGTTGCAGAATCGTCTACTTCTGAAGGCGCTGCCACAAAAACGCCTTACTTGGCGGCGAAATCTTTGCAAAATATAAGCGCAAAACCTGTGGCAAGTTCTGCAGAATTATCAAAAGCTTAATTTTTGCTAGTGGCCAGTAGAGCCAAACCCGCCAGCGCCGCGCAAGGTTTCGTCTAAATTATCAACCTCTACAACTTGCGCTTGTTCGTGCCGCGCAATCACTATTTGCGCAATTCTCATGCCGCGCGTAATAATAAAATCAACTTGCGAATGATTGATTAAAATTACGCAAACTTCGCCGCGATAATCAGAGTCAACGGTGCCAGGAGTATTTAAAACCGTAATACCATTTTTTAAAGCCAAGCCCGAACGCGGTCGCACTTGGGCCTCAAAGCCTTTTTCTAAGGCAATAGAAATGCCGGTTTTTACTAATTTTATTTCTCCTGCGGCTAGGGTAATTGGTTCGTCAATTGCCGCTAGCAAGTCCATTCCTGCGCTGCCGCTGGTTTCATATTTTGGCAAAGGCAGATCTTTACCATTATCAAGTTTTTTAATTTTAAGAATTGTCATAAATTATAAGTTGAAAATTTGTGGGCGATTAAGTAAAAATTAAATCTATATTTTCTTTTTTAAAAATCCCTAAAAATTGCAACATAAATGTCGGAAGAAATATTATCACAAACGCAGCATAAAAAAACGTCTCACGAAACAGTCAAAGATGAAAAACGACGCAAAATTTTAACCAGCACGGCTTATACTGCTGCGGGCATTGGCTTGGCTTGTGCAGTGCTGCCTTTAGTTGATAGCATGAACCCGGCGCAAGACGTTGCGGCACTTGCTTCGGTTGAGGTTGATATTTCTAACGTTAAAGTTGGCGAAGAAAAAAAAGTTATGTGGCGAGGCAAGCCAATCTTTATCAAACGCCGTTCTGCCGCAGAAATCGAAGCAGCCCGCACAGTTGAAGTTTCTACATTGCGCGATCCGCAAACCGATGCCGACCGCGTTAAGCCAGGCAAAGAAGAATGGCTCGTTACAATTGGCATTTGCACGCATTTGGGTTGCATTCCAATTATGGGGCAGGGTGAGTTTAATGGCTGGTTTTGCCCGTGTCATGGTTCGCAATACGATACCTCAGCCCGCATTCGCAAAGGTCCGGCACCAAAAAATCTAGAAATTCCACCTTACGAGTTTGTTGGCGATAATAAAATTAAAATTGGTTAATAATTCTACTAGAAATGACAAATCACATCGAAAACGATCTGCCGCAAAGCATTACCGAGAAATCGAAAATAGCTAAATGGATAAACAATCGCTTGCCAATTATCGCAATGCTTGAGGGCGTTTTTTTAAAGCACCCTTACCCAAAAAATTTAAGCTATTGGTGGAGTTTTGGTTCAATTGCGGGCATCGCTTTATTGGTGCAAATTATCACCGGATTATTCTTGGCGATGCACTATGTGCCTAACACGGCGCAGGCTTTTAACTCTGTAGAACACATCATGCGCGATGTTAATTATGGCTGGTTAATTCGCTATATTCACGCCGTTGGTGCTTCAATGTTTTTCGTTGCGCTTTACGCGCACATGGCTCGCGGGCTTTATTATGGTTCTTATAAATCTCCGCGCGAAATTTTGTGGTGGGTTGGTGTAATTATTTTCTTGCTCACAATGGCCACCGCCTTCATGGGCTACGTGCTGCCATGGGGCCAGATGAGCTTTTGGGGCGCCACAGTTATCACTAATTTATTTTCGGCAATTCCTGTTGTTGGTCCAAAAATTGTAGTATGGCTTTGGGGCGGCTTCTCTGTTGATAATCCAACGCTAAATCGCTTTTTCGCGCTGCATTTTTTAATGCCATTTGTAATTGTAGCAATTGTTCTTTTGCATTTGGTGGCCCTTCATACTGTAGGCTCTAACAACCCAACTGGTGTTGAAATAAAAAGCAAAAAAGACATAATTCCGTTTCATCCATATTTTACCATCAAAGATTTAGTGGGCTTCACTACGTTTTTCTTGATTTTTGGATATTTCTTATTTTTCCATCCAAATTCGTTAGGGCATCCCGATAACTATATTCCGGCCAACCCAATGGTAACGCCAGCGCATATCGTTCCCGAATGGTATTTCTTGCCTTTCTACGCTATCTTGCGAGCCATTCCAGATAAACTTGGCGGCGTATTGATGATGTTTGGCGCTATCGCATTATTATTTGCGTTGCCATTTCTTGATACCTCTAAAGTTAAGTCTGGCGCCTATCGCCCATGGTTTAAAAAAGTTTTTTGGGTTTTTATCCTTAACTTTTTATTCCTTGGCTGGCTCGGAAAATCTCCGGCCGATGGTTGGTACGTTTGGGCTTCGCGCTTTGCCACAATGCTTTATTACGCATATTTTTTAGTAATTTTGCCATGGTTAGGTAGACATGAAAAAACCTTGCCGGTGCCCGAATCTATTGATGCCGATTATAAATTAAAGCATTAATTGCAAGCTTGAAATGGTGGATAGAATTTTTTACAAAATGTTAGACGTAGAAAAAGTTTATAAATTACTAAGAAAAATTCCCAAAGGTCGAGTAACAACTTACGGCGAAATTGCCAAAAAGCTCGATAGCAAAGCCTTTAGGGGTGTAGGAAAAATTGTCGGGCAAAATCGCGACATCCCTGCAACAACATGCCATCGCGTTGTTTGTGCCGATGGCAAAATTAGCGGTTATGCTTTTGGTGTTGATAAAAAAATTGCTCTGTTAAAAAGCGAAGGGGTTGTTGTAAAAAATGGTAAAATTGTTGATTTTTCTGAGAAGTTTTTTTCTTTGTAGAGGTGTTTAGGTAAGGAATTTTATTTTTTTAAGTTAGAGGTAAAATTTCTAATTTTATTAAGTTAATCAGAGACTATCTTGTATCAAAACTAGGTCACGTTATATCCCCTGGCGGGGATACGCTGACCTATTTTGACACAAGATAGTCTCTGATTAACTTAATAAAATTAGAAATTTTACCTCTAACTTAAAAAAATAAAATAAATTTAAATTTGAAGAGGTTAAATCTTAGAAAATTCAATTTGAAGAAAGAAATTTCTTTAATAAAAATAGAAATTATCTAAGAAAAGCCGATTAAATTCGTAGAATTTAATCAAATAAAATTCGAATTATAAAAATTATTATTTTGTGATTTAATTCGCTTACCTTGTGTCAAAATAGGTCAGCGTATCCCCGCCAGGGGATATAACGTGACCTAGTTTTGATACAAGGTAAGCGAATTAAATCACAAAATAATAATTTTTATAATTACCTTATTAATTCAGAACAAAAGAATGAAAAAGTTTTTAATCATAATCGCAATATTATTCCCAATAACTTCTTTTGCCAACGAGCACGGCAATGAAGGCGCCCTTAGCACAGCGGCCCTTCACCCCAAGCAAATAAAGTGGAATTTCGACGGAATATTCGGCTCGCTAGACCGCGCTTCGGCGCAACGCGGTTTTCAGGTTTACAAAGAAATATGCTCTAGCTGCCATAGCTTAAAGTTGGTAGCCTATCGCAATTTACAAGAGATTGGTTTTTCTGAAGCCGAAGTAAAACAAATTGCCGCAGAATACAGTATAAGCGATGGTCCAAACGATGATGGCGACATGTTCGATCGCCCGGGCCTACCTTCTGACCGCTTTGTTGGCCCATATGCTAACGATAACGCGGCCCGAGCTTCTAATGGCGGAGCATTACCACCAGATTTATCGCTTATTATCAAGGCTCGCCACGATGGCGCAAATTATGTTTATTCTTTAATTACGGGCTTTGCCAATGCACCAGAAGGCTTTGCTATGGCTGAAGGCAAGAGTTATAATCCATATTTTGAAGGTCGTCAAATTTCGATGCCGGCGCCAATTTCGGATGATGGCCAAGTTGATTATAAAGACGGAACCTACGCCACCAAAGAGCAAATGACAATAGACGTAGTCAATTTCTTGCAATGGGCGGCAGAGCCAGAAATGGAGAATCGCAATAAAATGGGTATTCGCACCATGATTTTTCTAGGTGCATTGCTGATTATATTATTAGTGGCTAAAAAATTAGTGTGGAGAAACGTAAAATAGCAAATATAACCAGCTTGCTCTATAGTCGCGCGGCTTTAGAATAAAACCGGTATTTAAAAAAAGAAAAAAATGACATTCGAATTTAACGCAGAAAACCAGAAAAAAGTCGCGGAAATTATCGCGAAATATCCGGCGGGCAAACAAAAATCTGCCGTGATGCCTTTGCTTGATTTAGCGCAAAGGCAAAATAAAAATTATATATCGCGCGATGTAATCGAAACTATCGCCAAAATTTTAGATATCGCCGAAATTCGTGTTTATGAAGTGGCAAGTTTTTATTCGATGTATAATTTAAAACCGGTGGGCAAATATCTTATCCAATTTTGCAAAACCACGCCCTGCATGCTTCGCGGCATTGATGAATTAATGAGGGTTACTAAAGAAAAGCTAGGCATCAATCTTGAAGAAACTACAAAAGATGGAATGTTTACGTTAAAAGAAGTTGAGTGTTTGGGAGCTTGCGTCAATGCTCCCGTGATTCAAATTAATGATGATTATTTCGAAGATTTAACCAAGGAAAGTTTTTTTAAGATTTTAGATGATTTGCAAGAAGGCAAGGCAGTTAAGGTTGGATCGCAATTCTTGTAGTGTAATTGTTAATATTTTAGTATTAGCGAAACTTAATTTTTTAGAATTATGGATGGTGCAAATAATGCGGCAGCAGTGCCTGCGCAAGTTTCAACTCCAGCAGCAACGCAGCCAGCAGCGACGCAGCCAGTAACGGCAGAGGCACAAGAATCGCCTGCATCAAATTCACCAGGTTTGGCAACGCCAGCGCAAGACGCTGCAGTTGAGTCAAATACCGTGCCAGAACCGCAAGAAAAATCTCCGCGCGATTTGTTAATGGAAGGAACTCTTGAGTTTGAAGGAACGAAATATATTCCGCCTACCATAGAGCCAAGCAAGTTTGGAGACGAGATTGATAGGTTGGCAGTTGTAGCAGATGCGCTAAACGAAGATATTGCTTTTCATGAGCAACACGCTGCTGGCCTTGAAGGAGAGGCGTTGACAGCTAAAACTGCCGAGTTAGTTGGTGCAAAAGAGGCAGAGTTAAGAGGGGCGTCTGAAGCTAGAGCCAAAAATGCAATAGGTCAGATAAATGCCGAAGAGCTTCTTAATAAAAGGCTTGTAGGCTTGAAAAAGATAATTGATGAAGGCGAATTGGTTGAAATACGGACCATGCCAACAAGGTTGTTTCCTAAAGCCCAAATGCAGCAGGAAGCCAATCTTAGGGCGTTTGAAGAGGCTGATGCCGAGTTTAAAGCAGTGCAAATAGAAAGAAATCTTCCAGGCAATGCTTCAACCCCAAGAATAGATGCGCTAAAAGCAAGCTTGTTTGAGAAGGAAGCGAACGGCATTAGCGAAAGAGAACGTGCTAAACTAGAGGCTGAAATTCAAAAAGAGAAGAGTGTAATTGAGGGCAAAATGGATCGCGCGGGCTATGAAGAAGCAAAGCTGCACAGAGATCATGCGGCTTTAAAGATGGCCGGCCTAGCTTTTGCAATGGATAAGGAAGCAAATTATAAATATATTGAAGAAGAAGGTAAGCTGTGGTCTGAAGAATCAAAGGCTTTTGAGGGGGCGATATCTAAAGGACAACTTATTCCGCAACGCGGAAACACACACACAGAGCCGTGGTGGATAGATAGCAGTTCGCGTGCTAATAATTACGGCTACCTAAGTAGTGTTTATAATTCTAACCCAGGAGAGCAGGCCGATAAGGTTAGAAGGGTTGTAGAAAGCGGCAAAGAGGCGGTTGGTTCAACCGATGCGGTTACTGGTGCCATGGATGCATTTACAGAAAAAACTGCTACATCTACACTGCCAACAAGGCAGGCGGTTAGCAGGCTTGATGATAACACCTCTAAAATCGGCAGCTTTTGGCAGATGAATAATGGGAAGCCCGAGTTAACCACTTATACTTTGGCGCCGAAGGATCCTCGCAAGTATAGATTTGAAGGATATACCGACCCCGTAACTGGAGAAAGAAGGGTCTCTTCTCTAGAGGTTGCAAGAAGGCAAGCCCCGCTTCCTGCTGCTGTGCAAGAAAATATATCAGAGCGCAAAAGAGGCGTGGTGGGTGCTGGTGCAGTTGGTGTTGCATCGGGTGCGATTGCTGCTGAAGCTACATTGGGCGCGGCTTCGAATAGCGCGGCGCGAAAAGAAGGTATTGAATCTTTTGGCTCAACAAAGCCCGTCAAAAAGGAGGCCGAGCTGTCTCCAACTGGCTCAACAAAGCCCGTCAGAAGGGCCGAGCCGTATCCAACTGGCTCTGCGCCATCGGGTTATACTATGAATCCAACGCCTCAAGTTCCAGATTTTCCATCGGCATCTGATTATCGAGAAGGGTCTGTCAGGGGTTCTGCTATTGCAAAGCCATCTTATTATTCGGATGAAAATGGTGATTTTTCTCAGGGGCCAGACAGGCCTGCTGCAAAAGAGTCTGTAGCGGCAAGGCAGGGGCAAGAGCAAGAAGGTTATTTGGCCATCCTGCTAAAATTATTGATGAATACTTTAACTTTAGGGGCTTTATCTAAGGAAATAGGGGGCGAAAAATCATCGCGTGAGGCTTCTAGAGTTCGCGAATATCAGATAGAGCCAGAATCTACAAATGCTTTATCGGCAATGGGGGCAATTAGAATGGGGGCAGTGGCCTCTAGGCAACAGCATCCAGGGCAGCCAAAGGTAACAGAAGAAAAAATATCTCCCGTTGCAACCCCCGAGATGATGGCGGCACAAGAAGAGGTGCGAGCGATGCTAAAACAAAGAGCGCAGACTAAGCAACCGTTGGCAAGTTTTACCGCGCAACCCCAACAAAGCCAACAAGAAGGGCCGCAGCCAGGAACGCTGACCCACGCAATATTATCTGGCGAAGATGAGTTAGTAGGAAATCATCTTCAGGCAAAGCCAGACGATGTAAATGCTGTTGACGAATTCGGTAAAACTCCGCTAGATTACGTTGAAGATAGAATTTTGCTTGTTTCTTCGCAAGAAGGCCACGAGCAAGACCCTGTGCAAGAAAGCAAAGATATTTATGGCGCCTGCCAAATGCTAGAGCACTTAGCGGTTGCCGCCGAAAAAGTAAATGAGCGAGAACAAGCCAAAGGAGGCGATAAGATTGCTGTTCAAACCGGTGCAGAGGTTGCGGCAGAGTCAGCGAGAGGTGTTGATTTGCAAGGGCAAGAGGATAGCAAAGCGAGGGGTAGCCACGCTCAACAAGTTAGAGATGAGGAGTTAGCTCGAATGGAAGAGGAGGGTTTAGATCCTGGCGGCGCCTCGCGTTAAAATTTTATATTGGACTTGTAGCTCAGTTGGTAGAGCAGCTGACTCTTAATCAGTAGGTCGGCGGTTCGAATCCGCCCGAGTCCACCAACACTTCGGGGCAGTTTAAGGCTCCTCAAAAAACCCTCTATGGGGCACTCTTGGGGCACTAAAATACAAGAAACCGCAATAAATATCCGCAATAAAGCTCTTCATTTGATTTTTTCTAATTCTTATTTTGCTGGTTTAAAAACTTATGTTTTCTTGCTAAAAGGTAGAAAATATTTTTTGAATTGCCCCTTTAGTGCCCCACAAAAGCATAATTAATATTTTATATCCTTTATTTTAAAGGCTTAAAGCTATTTTATTCTTCTGATTAATTATCAGCTGTTGTTAATTGTTGTCTTTTACTTTGTTTTGTGTAATTTGTGTTTGTTGTTAAAAATTATCAAACAAATGGCAAATATTGAAAAGCGCATAGCAAAAAGCGGAGCAATTTCTTACAGGGTAAAAATAAGGCTTAAAGGCTATCCAGAGCAGATAGCAACTTTTGAGAGGATTACTGATGCAAAGCGATGGATACAAGACACAGAATCGGCAATCAGAGAAGGAAGGCATTTTAAAACCTCTGAGTCAAAAAAACACACAGCTAAAGAATTAATTGACCGCTACATTGCAGAAATTTTACCAAAAAAACCAAGAAGCATTTCAGACCAAAAAACACAATTGAATTGGTGGAAAGATGGGATTGGCAGCTTTTTGCTTTCTGATATAACGCCAGCTTTAATTACTGAATATAGAAGCAAGTTGGCTTTGGAAAAAAGCAATCGCAAGGGGGTTGTAAGAAGTGACGCAACGGTTAATCGCTATTGCGCGGCACTTAGTCATTGTTTTACTATTGCAGTTAAAGAGTGGGGTTGGATGCAAGAAAATCCATTGTTGAAAATAAAAAAATTTAAAGAGCCGCGCGGCAGGGTGAGGTTTTTAAGCGATGAGGAGAGAGAAAAATTGCTAGAGGCTTGCAAAGAAAGCCAAAGCCCGTTTCTTTATACTTTGGTTGTGCTGGCAATTTCAACTGGCGCAAGAAAAATGGAGATAATGAGTCTTAAATGGGCGGATGTTGATTTAAACCGCGACATGATAATTTTGCATGACACAAAAAATGGCGATAGGCGCTCGCTGCCTTTGGTTGGCATTGCTAAAGAGTTGATGAAAAATCATTATAAAAATCGCAATCAAAATTCAGATTTAGTTTTTCCTGCTAAAAATCTTAAAGACCCAATTGATATAAGAACCCCGTTTGAAACGGCGCTGCAAAAGGCAGAGATAAAAGATTTTAGGTGGCATGATTTAAGGCATTCTTGCGCGAGTTATTTAGCGATGAATGGCGCAACTTTGGCGGAGATTGCGGGGGTTTTGGGGCATAAAACTTTAAGCATGGTAAAGCGTTATTCGCATATTTCAGAGGCGCACACGGCAAAGGTGGTGGAGAGGATGAATAGTAAGATTTTTGGGGGCATTAATTAATGAGAATCGAATGCAATTTTGATACAATGGATGATTTAAAATTTGAAGATTTCATGTCAATGATTGAGAAATTTAAATTTGAGGGTGAGTTGGGGTATAGCAGGCGGATAGATAGTCGTGATGATGTTAAAGAATACATGGTTATGTCTGTAGGTAGAGCCCTGAATTTATTGAGTAATATTTTTCAGTTTTATCCACAAGAGGATGAGTCTGAATGGTTAGGCTGTCTTTTTATGGCAACCGAAACCGAGGTTCTTCAATGGTTAAAATCAAGATATTTGCAAAAAGATAATTATGAAAAATTATTTTATAACGACTATGTAAGGGGTAGAATTGATTTTGTGCTTGGTATTGCTGGTAAAAATAAAGCAGATATATCTGATATTGAATTATTTTGGGTTGAGGAGGTTAGAATAATTGACATGATAAATTGGGCAAAAGGCTACAAAATACCAATTCCTCAAAATCTAAAAGATGTTGATGAAAAGATTGATAAAAAAATTCTTGCATCAAGAATGTCATCTAATGAATCAATTAATATTCTGACGGGAAATAATCTAGGCGATAGAATAATAGAATTTGTTGGAAAGTATAAAGAAAAAAACCAGCATTATACAATTGTTAACAATGCTGATAATATGAGAAATATTGGCTTTACTGATACACAAAAATTTGAAGCCGCAATTGATGGGTTGGAAGAAGATGGGCTAATCAATAAGCGCGAAGCTATTGAGGTGGTAGGTAATTATAAAAAATTTTTTCTACAACTCACTAGTGATGGATGGGAAAAGCTTGATGAAATTATCAATAGTAATTTAAAGCCAAGAGAGGTTGAGCAAAATTTGGCAAGCAACGAATCGCAAGAATCAGGGCAGTCAGCAAAGACTGTTGGAAGGGGGCAAGAAATTGATTATAGTAAGATATTTGAAGCTTTGTTTAAAATTTTTGGAAAATCAGAATTGTTTAAAAAACAAGAGGGGTCGCAATTCAAACAAGATTATATTGCGGCGCAATCTCAATCTTTAGCCGCTGCAATCAAAGAATTAGATGCTAATCAAAAAAGCCTCCCCCTATTTAGGAAAAAAAAGAGAAGTAGCTTGCTTGTTGGTTCTCAAGTTAAGATAAAAATTGTGAGTAATGGAATAAAAATTGCTGCAAAAAAAGATGCTGGAGATATTAACAAGCCGCAATTGGAAGAAATTATAAAGCAAATAAACTCTTATTTAAAATAAATCCTCAAAATTTTCCTCAAAATAACAGGCAAAATATTCAAGTCATGTTTGGTGAGTAAATGTGGCTATTTGCAGAATTTTTATTCATAATTTCCTCAAAAATTTCCTCAAAATTATTGCCGCTGAACCCTTTATAACAAAGGCTCTAGCCTCTTGTTAATTAAAAAAATTAATGTTTTCATTTATTCATAACTGATGGCGAAAGTTGTCAGTTTTTTATAAATTTTAACAATAAAATAAAATTAACAATGACAAACCAAAACTTACCAACTCGACTTCTCACTATTAATAATTTTGTCGAAGAGCACAAAACTTTTGCCACGCACGGAGGCATGAGACATATAATTTTTAATTCTGAAAGCAACGGATTTAAAACAGCGATAAAAAGAATTGGAACTCGTGTTTTAATTGATGAGAGCGAGTTTTTTAGATGCGTTAACAAAATTAACGAGGTTAACAACCATGCTTAAAACAACAAAAAAGCCTGCAACCAAAACTTTCGAAGGTGGATGGTTGCAAGCCTTACTTTCTCCTAACAAAATAATGCAAGAGGTGTTAATGATAAAATTTAACTCGCACAATCGCAACAAAAAACTAACCGCCACCTTTTCACTACAAAAGAGCGGCACAACAAAAACCATCGCCCTAAAAGGCCAAACCGCAAAAACCCTAATCGCTTTAATCAAAGCAAAACAAAAAGGCTGCACAGCCTTAGAAATAAGCATTTGGGCGCTTCGCTTGTCTGGCTATATCCACATATTGAGAACGAAATATTGCCTTAATATCCTCACCAAAAAAGAGCCTCACGATGGCGGTTCTCATGGGCGCTATTTTTTGCTTGATGAGGTGGATATTTTAGAGTCAACGGATGATGACAGAGGCTAACCACCTCGTCGCTAGTGGCGGTGCTGAAATAGTGCCGCCACAGCCATTTGCAAAATATGCTCTTCAATTTCACAATTTAGGTTTTTCGATTATTCCCTGCTTTAATAAGAAGCCCGCGATTAAGTCTTGGAAGGGGTTTAAATCAACAAAACCAAGTAAAAATCAAATTGAAAAGTGGATTGCGAAATTTCCTAACGCAAATATTGGCATTATAGCTGGCGCGGTTTCAAACCTTACTGTTGTTGATTGCGACAACCTTAATTTATCAATCGAAGAGCTTGAAAAAGAATTTGGCGAAAGCAAATTTATTGTTGCAACTCCAAGTGGTGGCAAACATTTATATTATTGCTTTAGCGACGAAAAGAAGGCGATAAATTTTGACGGCAGAAAGATTGATATAATCAGCGAAGGCTGTTTTATTATTGCGCCTTATTCTTTCAATATAGAAAAGAATGCCTTTTATAGCGTTTTTAAAGGTGTTTTTGATGATTTGGCTTGCTTGACTCATTTAAAAGCGAATGTAGTTAAAATTGGGCAGAAAATTCAGGTTTTTTCAGGTTTTCAAGGTGATGGTGATTTAAAAATTGAAGAAGGGCAAAGAAATGACTATCTTTTTTATCAGCTAAAGAAAATTGCGCCATCAATTAAAGATTATTCAACACTAGAAAAAAGGGCGTTTGAGATTAATGCTTTTGCCTTTTCTGTTGTGTTAAGTGAAAGTGAAGTTGTGGCTGTTGCCAAAAGTGTTTGGAGATATAAGGTTAAAGGTTGTTTATTCAATGAAGGTAGGGGAGGGGTTTTTATAAAACATGAAGAGCTTGAAAAGCTTGCAAAACAGCCAAGAGCGATTGTTTTTTTGCTTAATTTGCGAAAATATCACGATGGAATAAATCGACATTTTTGCATCGACCAAGAAAAGACGGCAAAGAAATTTCAAATGACAAAAAAGACACTTAGAAAGCAGATTGAGATTTTGATGAAATATGGATTTTTAAAAAGGCTTGAGATGAAAAATAAGAAGGTAGTTAGAGGCTCTCAAATAAAGGCTTTGCCTTATTATTATAGTTTGTGTTGAGGGTAAGAAGTATACTGAATATAACTATACATTTTAAAATAAATCTTGTGGTTGAGATATTTTTATGTGTAATAGCTCAAACTTCATCTGACACTCTATAATTTCTGACAGTAAAAATTCTAACAATTTAAACTATCAGAAATTTCCCTTTCATCATCACTGATTT
>Ga0209550_10000257_pt1 | contig 48124 bp, 45 predicted proteins | sample LauGreSuBDMM15SN_2_FD_187567 | JGI IMG/M metagenome (GOLD analysis project Ga0209550, IMG submission 187567) | Freshwater lake microbial communities from Lake Michigan, USA - Su13.BD.MM15.SN (SPAdes) (version 5) | ecosystem: Environmental > Aquatic > Freshwater > Lake | place: Lake Michigan...
TCGCACGTCATACTCCTGTTTCAGGAATTCACGTTCCGACTTTGCAATTTGTTCCACAAATAGGCCGACATTTTTCCATTGTATTTTACCGCTTTCTTTACCATTCTTTTTCGAAATAAAAAATCGATCCGGGAAATTGCCGACATGAAGCCGATAGATGTCCAATAAGGCTTGAATTCCGTGCGTCCTTATATTCATCGCCGGAAAATGTGGCAAAAAATCGTTTCCCAAAAAGAAACACAAAAACACATAATCATAAATGCGTTGCTGGTCATTCGCTTTGCAATTCATTTCCGCCAAAATGGAGGAAGACAAATGCTTTATGTCCAAAAAATAAGGGGCATTGTCGTCGGTTTTTGTCTCCACGGGAATCGAACTTTTCATAAATTCAGGTGCCTCGCGGAATACATAAATGTTATCACAATAACGCAGATGAAAAATCGAGAGCATGATTAAATCCGCATCGAGTCCGTATACAGCAACCGCGTCTGCGGACATATCATGGGTCCGTATATATTCATATAATTTATGCTCTCCTTCCCCAGGTTGGTTCGAACAAGAAACGAGGATAGATTTGACGCCATACTCAATCTCCTTGTTTTGAAACGCATGCTCCATATGATAAGATAATTTTTCCATAAATGCCGTTCCTGGTGTAATATTCGATGTATTCCAGGTAGACCCCGCATCCTTTTTTTGCATAGCCATAAATCTCGACTTGTAGCGCCGAGTCCGTTGTTGTTCCATTTTTGCGAACGGCGCCACGCCATCAAATGCAATATATACCGTTTTCGTGGGCTTTATCATCCGAATGTAGACTTTTATTTTTTCAATAGTGCGCGAAATAATCTCCGTTTCCATAGATTCTTGCGGACCCCCCTCTTTTTGAAGAGAATATACCGCGTCATAAACAATCGAATTACAATCCATAAATAAATGGTGGAATGGCGTTGTTTGTGAATTTACAAAAAATGCCAAGTTCCGCAATATGTTCGGGTAATTGCGGATGATATGGGAAAAATAACTAGGGATACCCATCTGTCTCGAAATATGGTGTTCGGATTGTTCGGTTACTCTATACAACGGTGATGCATTTATATCATTTCTATTTATGCATTCGGCATTTCGCTCCGTGGAATGGTTTGTCGGTGCGATAACTATAATATAATCCATATGCTGGCTTATGTAAGAAGTTTTTTACACAGTAGTATTATTATGGAATCATACCATAGTAAAATATATGGATTCATTAAGTTCTCTTGATAGAATAAAGGCACGCATATGAATCGCAATAAGAAAACGAATCTAGAAAAAAAATCTATATCTATAAACCCCATTGCGTTCGACAACGGCACACATGACATTTGTAAATTTATGGAAGAAAAAATAGAGTATATTCAGGAAATCATACGAAATACGATTCTATCCACAAAATACAATAAGCAAATTCACATATTTAGCAACAATGATGCCAATCTCTCTATTTCACTATTGAATGATTTATATGAAAAAACGACAGAAATCACATCTCAAATGAAACAGGGTTCTCCGCAACCAAATTACGATTCGTTAATCGAACAACTTCAAAAAATAATTGACAAACTATCCATGATCATATGCGGGTTTGGAACAAAAAATGTGGATGATTTGTTATTTATTAGTTTTGGTTCTGAATATAAAAATATGAAGTTTGACAACGCAGTGAAACAATCGAAATATGAACTCATTAAAAAACATGTTCACCCCATTGGTTATAAAATTATACCATGGAAGCAAAACAAGCCTTCACTTGCAATGAACCAAACCATGTGTGAGAACAAAATTACAGAAACCAATTTTATCATAGAAGATGCTCCCATGTTGGAATGCGTGGATGCAGAATCCTCGATTACGAATTTTCACCAAAAAATATATGGAATTCGCGTCGTCATTCAGAATGAAAACTTGCATAAAACACTTGTTATTCATGGAATTATAGATGACATTCCCATTGACTGTTTTACAAACTTATACATTGATGCCCGCAGAAAAGAAATATTACAATCGGCTACCGCGTCTATAAAACAAGAGGGTGAAATCATTCATCGCATTGTGGAAACCATGACATTCAAAGACATATTGATTTGGGGAAACGAAGATATACATAAAAAAATGTTTTCTATATTGAAAGAGGTGAATTCTATTAAACAAAACAAATTGGACGTTACGATTAAAAAGTTTTTAGACATGGAAGCGTTTGATCAGCGAAATATGTTGATTCACCTTCTTACATACAATGCAGACAGTGAAATTAAATACATAAGTTATTTGCTATACGATTTAATTACCGTTCATTCCACAGAAACTCCCGAATCCACAGAACACCTGAATATTTATGAAAGTCTCCCCTGTAAGATAAAACATTCGTTCAAAGATGTTGTCAAATATACTGTAAAGTATACGAACGACATGATACAAAAATATGATGTCCAAAGAATTTCCCTGGAACAACAAATCTATGCGTTAAAAGCGCCCGAATATATAAAAGAAAAAGCCATGACGAAATTAAAAGAAATAAAGGGAAAACCGGACGAAATGGGGACAAAAGCAAAGATGTATTTGGAAGGGTTAATTAAAATTCCATTTTGCGTGTATCGGGAAGAACCGATTCTCAAGAAAATGAAAGAAAACAACGCATTGTTTCAAAAAATCATCCAATCTGTAAACTTCATGTTTGGTAATATAGAGTTCTCAAAAAAAAATAAATTCACCAACCTTGAGTTGATGAAACTATCGCAACTCATATACAATCATATTTATAGAAACATTCCCGTGTCTATTGAAAATGAATTATATAGTCAATCGGTGAAACAAATCACGAAAGTCATCCAACAGATAAACTCTGCTGAAAAAAACAAAAAGGAAAAATCGATTTCTATATATTCGCCAAAATCTGGGTTGATCCAAAACGTGATTGATCATGTATCTGAATCCGCAACCGTTGCTGAAACAAACATTATTGATATCTATGACATTGTTCACGCGAATACTGGTGCGTCTTCGTTAAAAAAAACGATTGGCGACCTCACCGCATTAAGTTCCAATATTTCCTCTATGGAAAACATTATGAAATCAATAAGCGACGCATTAGACGAATCCATATATAGCCATCGTCATGCAAAAAACCAAATATTAAAAATAATTGGACAGTGGATCAATGGTGAACAAACAGGCTATTGTTTTGGGTTCGAAGGTTCTCCCGGAATCGGTAAAACTTCGCTTGCAAAAAAAGGATTGGCAAATTGTCTCAAAGATGAAACTGGGGAACCGAGACCGTTTGCATTTATCGCGATTGGTGGTTCTAGCAGCGGTTCGTCTCTCGAAGGGCACGGATATACCTATGTGAATTCATCGTGGGGAAAAATTGTAGACATTTTAATGGAAGCAAAATGCATGAACCCTATTATTTACGTAGACGAATTGGATAAAGTGAGTAAAACAGAAAACGGAAAGGAAATTATTGGTATATTTACACATTTAATTGATTCTACGCAAAATGATTCGTTTCAGGATAAATATTTCAGCGGAATTAACATCGATTTGTCCAAAGCGCTTTTTATATTTTCATACAACGATCCAGACCAAATTGACAGAATTTTATTAGACCGAATTCACAGAATTCGTTTTGACAATTTGACATTAGAGGACAAAATGGTGATTGTTCGAAAATATATTTTGCCCGAGATCAATAAAAAAATGGGATTTGAGAACATTGTCGAAATGGCGGATGAAATCGTCGAATATATCATCGAATGTTATACCATCGAACCAGGTGTTCGAAAATTAAAGGAATTATTATTTGATTTATATGGTGAAATCAATTTGGATATATTAAAATGTGATATAAACAATGCTATCGACTTACCAATTCATATGACAAAAGAACTGGTCGAGACAACATATTTGAAAAAATACCGAAAAATTCAGGAACATAAGATTCACGCGAATGCGGAAGTCGGGATCATTAATGGTTTATGGGCAAATGCGCTTGGTAGAGGAGGCATCATTCCCATTCAAACCATGTTTTATCCCACTGCATCCTTTTTGGAACTACGGTTGACGGGATTACAAGGAGATGTAATGAAAGAAAGTATGAATGTAGCCAAATCTTTAGCCTGGAATCTAACGCCTATGGAAACAAAAAAAATACGCATTGCCGAGTTTGAAGTTACCAAATGCCAGGGGCTACATGTCCATTGCCCAGAAGGTGCCGTTTCCAAGGACGGGCCATCGGCCGGCACCGCAATTACGGTAGCAATTTATAGTCTATTCAATAATAAAAAAATTAGAAACGATGTTGCAATTACAGGCGAAATCAATTTGCAAGGGGAAGTTACCGCGATTGGCGGCTTGGACGTAAAAATTATGGGCGGAATCCGAGCGGGTATAAAAACGTTCCTTTATCCTTCTGAAAATGAACGCGATTTTGTAGATTGGAAGCAGAAAAGCCCAAAAAATAGGGCAATCGCCGAAAACATCCAATTTTTTGCTGTGTCCAGGATCAATGATGTATTCGAACTTGTATTTGCATAGGTGCCCGGAGAAATTTCTATATATACTATAACGAAGTCGTATATATAGAATTCAATGAATTTAGATATTGTAGCATTTGGATATTTATTTTTACGTTTAGCACCCTTTATTCTCGTTTGTTTTTTCTCATTGGCTTCCATTTTTAACCAAGATTTAAGAGGACTTATTTATTTAATTGGTCTGTTATTGGCATGTTCCAGCGTGGCAATGATTGGCAAATATGCAAATGGTTATAATATTCTGTTACCTGAGCCGACACAACCCGAATTATGTAAATTGATCACCGTTGGTGATTCCGATATATTTGCAGCATTACCATTAAGCCAAACCACATTTGGTTATACATTCGCCTATCTTATGTTTTTTATTTGGAAAAATAATTTAGTTCAACAAAACATTGCGACGATTGTGTTTTTCCCACTGTTAATATTTGCGGATTTAGCATGGAATAAAAAAAATAATTGTTATCGCATCGCACAAAGTGCATTGGCATTCATTATTTCCGGGATTATCGGCATAACATGGGCTGCGATTATTCACTCTACAAATTCCCCCAATCTGCCTTATTTTTCAGGAATGAACAATAGCGAAGTTTGCAACCGGCCGACAAAACAATCTTTCAAATGCAGTGTGTATAAAAATGGAAAATTGGTTTCGAAAAACATTGGTGGATAGAATTTTTTAGGGGTCAAAATATTGAAGATTTTCTTGGAACCACGCTATCAACTTCTTCGTAATTCTGCCACGGTGCATGTCGTTAGCAATCATGTGAATGCTTTTGTGTTTATCCTCGAATGCATTTACGAAATATTGAATAATATTTACGGTGTTTGCCTTTGAATATTTTTCGTCCAATTGGTCGTGCGGAAATACATCGAATCCTTTTCGTTTATTTACTTCGTTATGAAAGACGTAGAGCATGTTTTTCAAATCTTGTTTTGTGCGTATGGCGGCAGGTTGAATTTTTTTCATATAGGCCAATGCATGATCCGCGCATGCAGGGCAAGGCAAGTTCCCACATATTGTCATAATATTGTTAAGAAGTCCGTCTTTGATCATATTGAAATTTTCCTCCTTTACTTTTTGTGCCAAGGTATGAAATAAAAACCAGGTCGGTTCTCCCCACTTCATTTTTTTTAATTTTGGAAGTTCTGGTGTAACGGATTTTTGGACCGGGGTTATCGTGCGCGGAACAGATGCATACGGGACGATAGGCAATGGCGATGCAGAGACAAAATAGGATGGGGTATTATTGTTGTTGGGCAAATACGATTTTCGATAATGCGTGAATGACATATTCATGATTTTGGGTTTTGATTTTTATGCGCTCCTAATACTATATCACAATAAATAAAATAGCAATAGTTTACCTTTTGGAAATAGATGCGGTGGCGTTGGGTGGACATATTTCACGCCCTAAATATTTAGCATACGAAATGAATACAAACACTAAATTTTATAGAGACTAATAATATAGTATATCCCGTCATGGAAAACACAAAAGAATTTCTTGTTCAAACCATTCGAGATTGGGTTCGTTTGGATAACGAGATGCGGACTCTACAAAATGAATTAAAAGAGAGAAAAAATGAGAAAAAACGGGTTTCTATGTCATTGATTGATATGATGAAACAACACGAAATCGACTGCTTTGATATCAAAGATGGCCAAATTTGTTATACGCGTAAAAATGTCAAAAAACCCATTACAAAAAAAGTATTGATGGACACCTTATCCAAATATTTCAAAGGAGATCTTCTAAAAGCGGGGGAATTGAACACATATATCATTGAAAACCGCGAAGAAGTCGTGAAAGAAAGCATTGTTCTCAAACTTGATAAATAATTTGGTCGATACGCTAAACCAACGAAAAAATAAAACAGAATCATTCTGCTCTATTTTTTCGTGGTCATCGGCCCATTTACAGATTCGAATCGTCAATGGTCTAAATACCAAACTCGGGGATGGAACAAGTTCCGTTGTTCTTCACATATTGCGCGATTATCTTCGGGTCCGTTTTTCCCTCCAAAATATCTTCCGTTCTATACACATTCTTTACAGAATCGATATAATAAACGATTCCGCCAATTTCTTCTGCGAACACATCCATGCGTTGCGCGGGTTGCTGTTGGTCAGCAGAAGTTACCACTAGACCATGAGGGGTTCCTTTGGAATGTGTTCCGCAAAATTCGCAGTTTTCTTTGCGCCTGCGCGTGCATTGTTCTCCGTTCGCGCGTTTCGCGCAGCAACGATTCATATTTGGAATTGAATTTTTAACACGCTTTCTCTTATTCATGTCGTCCTTTCCGACAATAAGTCTTTCGTAATCATATACAAACTCAAGGAACTCATTCAATTTCGACTTGTCAGCAATATCCAAACTTGTAATCTTTTCCTTGATTTTATCCTTAAACGTAGTTACATACGTCTCAATGCGTTTGTTCAAATGCTTCTCCATTTCGGCGGTAACGATTTGCTATTTATTAACACCATAAATTTAAGTCAATTTTTTATTCGGTCTGAAAAACCATATAAACATTTGCGCCCATGCATATGTTTATAGTATACCGACAATGAACGCTGCACTTTGTTTGCTTACAAAAATTCCACATAAAATATGGCTCGATTTCTTAGAAACGTTTTCCCAATATGCTATTTATGTTGTCATTGATGATAATTCTGTGGATTACGTCCAAAAATACGATGGAATATATAACAATATCAAATTTATACAAATCGAAAACGAAATGTGTAGAGAACATGGATATACAAATTGTAATTCGGCGGTTGGATTTCCCGATATTATTGCGTGGGACAAGGCTTTGTATTTGTTTTGCGAATTCGAAACTCGATATGATCAAGTTTGGTTTATCGAAGATGATGTGTTTTTTCACGAGGAAGACGTATTGATTCGCATTGACCGAACTTACCAACATAGTGGTGTCGATCTATTGACATCATTTCATGAATTTAATTTGGACGGCAATATTTGGTCGGGTTGGAATCATTGGGTAAACGTGGTAGATCGCATTGCGCCGCCATGGGCACATAGCATGGTATGCGCATGTCGCATGTCCAAATCACTTCTTGAAAAAATAAAGGAATATAAGCAATCCAGGGGACACTTGTTTTTCATAGAAGCCATGTTTAATACCATTGCGCACCATTGTGGTATGAACATACAAAATCCAGGAGAATTGACCACGATACATTGGAATACGACCTGGGATATTCAGGCCATAGATAAACGATTCTTATACCACCCTATAAAATGTATTGAAGATCATCATTATATACGAGACAACGCAGAAGCGGAAGCAGAAGCGTGAGTGCCGGCGTCCCATTCCGCCGGTCGATGCTTCGTCCCGCCGTCATAAGGAACTGCATAGTTATGTTCAAGCATCCATGCATTTAAATGAAGATCGTCGAGATAAACCTCGGCCAACAATCTTCCGTATTTTTCTGTAGACAAGTTTTTTAGCGTGACAATTTTATTCAATATCATTTTTGATAACGCATCCCGAGCAATGACTGCTTGTTCTTTTTCCGCAACTGTCTTTCCCTTTATTTCTGCCGAATCAATCCCGTTCAGTCGCACTGAAAACCGATACATCGGTGAATTTTCTGCACCGGGGTATTTGGAAGCAATTGTAATTGTGTCTCCGTCATATACTTTTATGACCTTTCCAATGTGTATTGGTGGAACAAACGCGTGTGTGTCATGATACTGCACATTTTGTAGTTCGGCTAAAGTCGCAGGTGGAATTGGATAGGAAAACGTGTTTTTTCTAAAACAATTTGGAGTAATACTACATATTGTGTCGTTTTTTACAGATTCGCGCTTTCCGCGAAAGCAACATTTATATACCTGATCCAACATCAACGGTGAACTCGGTTTGATGATAAGCGCAACTTTCAAGACAGTTAAAAAAGGAGAGGAGAAACGCATGATTTCAATTTTTCGGAGGTTGTGTTCTACAATAGTGATGGATTATTTACAATACGTAATTTTTGAAGAAGTTTTCGGCATTTTTTATTACACTCCATATTTAGTTATTTGCACATTTAAATTGCCGATTTATATTTGATAAATATGCTAACCGTAGAATTGTCGAATAAATCGGCAATTTAAATTCACAAAGATGTAAATATTTATGCTTCATGCGAGAATTGAATAGGTAAAACATAGAAAATTGAATGTGCAAATATTATTGAAATTTTGCGAAAATAAAATGTCTCTAGTTCCACAAAAGCCGTGGTCAGTGGGAATCTTTTCGTCACATCGACCGCATTTGGTAAAATTTGTAGAGGAAGAAATCGCGCCTCATCTAGATAATCCAGAATGTCGGAGAATAATGATTAACGCACCAGTTAAGTCGGGGAAACGCGAACTCGCGGAATACATGGCAATGCGCAATTACAGTTCTGATCAGCGGTGTGAACAAATGTTTATTACTTCTTGGCATAGAAAAGCGGACGACGACCAAAGATATGAACTGTCTCAGCATTGTTTGCAAGTGTTTTCTATTATAAATAAAAAGGAAAAGGACAAATGCATTGAGTTTATTCGTCGCAAACTTGCTGACGGAAAAAATTTGGCCATCCACTATGACGAATGTGATCATGGTTCAGGCGCGCGTCAAATGATGAGCAATGTTTGGCAAATTATACGCGACGTAGATAGAATTAAAACCATAATGTATACCGCAACTCACGAAGAAATATTATTTTCAGACGAGATTGACGACGACGATTACGAAGAAATGTTAGAGGAACATACAACGTCAGGCGTTCTTGTAAAATACATTCCACCACATGGATATTGCGGGGCCGAAACATTTTTGGATGCCGGCCTTGTTTATAATGCCAGCCGAATTTTTGAAATAAATCAAGATGGAACTGTATCTTTATCTCGTCAAGGTAAAGAAATTGTAAACGATTTATCTATTTCTCGTCAGAACCTCCGATTTCAGAATAGAAATGTGTTAATTGTTCGAATGTCTTCGTCTGAAAAAAATGTCGGAAGATGCGCAAAAAAGGAGGACAAAAAGGATATTTATTTGTTCTTAAAGAATGTTCATCTAATTTCAGAGTTAAATGACTATATTATTATGGTGGACAAAAACGAAATTGATGTGCAATCTATAAAAACAAACCCTCGAGTTTTGGCCGAAAATATTAAATGGTCAAACCAATTTTGGTGGGACGGGCTAACAACAAACAAACCTGTTGTTATTATTATTGATCAAACGTCATCGCGTTCTACAGAATGGGCTTGTCATGACCGCGTGTTTGCTTATCATGATTATCGGTTGTCTATTGCATACGGACCAATCGCGCAAGCACAACTTCGTGTGAATCATTATTTTCAAAGATACGAAGGATTTCAACAAATTCGCGTTTACGGACACAAGCCCACATTTGAACTTGCCTGTGGTAGAAAGTCTTATAATGACTATATGAACCCTGATTATATTAAACAAAAAGTAAGGAATAAAGATGCATATAAAATTATACAAAGGACAATAAGAACAGTGCACCCCGATTTTCCGAATGAATATTCGGAATCGGAAGCTATAAACATTATTGCAAGCATCGGTTGTCAGGAATCGCCAAGGTTGTCCACGCGCGTAAGTGGTAAAATAAAACGTATAGTGAAAGTAGACGGTAATTTTATTGCATGTACAAAAGAATCTTTTGATAATGCGGTTAGACCGATAATTACTACTCAATTCGCAAATTCAAACTTTTGCAATCCTTTTGAACGAGCAGAACAACATTGCATTAACGGAATATATAAAGGGTATTTACGTGGATGGAAAATATTAGATTACGATAATCATGTTAAAAATGAAAGTTGGGGGTTTTCCCTTCGTAATTTAAATCTTCCTCGACAGTCGAGGCCGCTTCGTATAACAGTTTGTTATAAAGACGGTTTGTTGGGAATTGGGTATAGATTTGCAGACAGAATTGAATTTATTAATAAATTGACAACTTGCAATTCGCAATACAAAAGTGCAACGTAAAATGAAAAAACATAAAAAATGGAGGAAATATTTTTTATTCTATAAAACTTATGTTCTACAATTGGAAGAACGTCCGAATCTTTCCGAAAATATCTCTTGCCTCGCCAGCCACCGTTCTTAGATGCTGCGCCAACATGTGTTTGTCCGTAGGGTTTTCGTAAGCAATTCGAATTGTGCTATCGTCATTATGCGGGTGAAACTTCTTGAAACCACAAAACGTGAAAATCTTCTCATTTGCGTAATACTTTTCATACAATAAATATTCCAACACCTTACCTAGCGTATAATCTTCATTTTCCAGCACAATATCATAACAATTCTCAATGGTAGTTTCACTGTGTAGAATTGGAATGATGTCAGAGTCAAGGGACTGCATGAAAGATGCCAACTTGTCTTGTAAAATAACACATGCCTTGTTCATAATTTCAACATTGGTGTATATACCCACTGTTTGTAACACGAAATCAAAACTATCGGGCACAAAATGACGTTGTGCATCCAATACATAGAAATTTTCCTTCTGGAATTGAATATCCTCCTTTGTCGCGCCTTCCGTTTGCTTCAATTTATCCTCTTGTTCCAGCCAAGCAGTTTGAGATTTCTCTGCGTCTAGTGTGTTTCCATAAGCGCAGTTACAAACAACATTATACATAGAATTTTCTTTGGCAGTGCGAATCGAAAATTCGGCGCTGAACGTCAATTGTTCTCCTGGTATGTTATCGCCAATCCTTGGTCGAAGCCGGGCAAAATCAATATACGTGTTGATTTTGGGGTGGGGCGGAAATATCTTGCGCACCTCCTCTTTGGTTAAATAATTGTCATTGGATTTGTTTTTAATACGAAAATTCTCGGTGGTAACAATAATCATGTTCTCGGTGTCATTTTGCATGTCCAATTCCAATGTGTATTTTCCCGGCAGAACATCTAGATCTTTCATATGAATTGGAATACAACTTAAACGATGTTTCAAAATTTCATTATGTAAGCGGGTCGTGTTTGTTTTCATGTTACATTGGGTTTTATCATTATTTTCTGTATAAATTCCAACGATGGGAATGTCTGACAATATCGTTCTTCGAATGGCGTTTGCTAAACTCACGTTTACACCAGATAGTGTGAATTTATAAACATCTCCCTCTTCTGAGTATTTTGATACGGTCGGGTTCATATTCAAGTCTAAAAGATAATTTGTATATATTTTTAGACAGTTATTATTTTTCAATTTTGTGCGAGATTGTTAGAAATACGGAAAATTGTGTAATCCAGAATAGCGCCACCAATGCTTTCCCCATTTTCTATGAAAATGTGTTGGTTTGACGTGATGCATGGGCACCGGATGAATATATCCGTGAGGCTGCGCAAGAGAATGTGGCACTGCGTTTTGGTGAACGGCATGCTGCCACCTTCCAATAGTAAAGCGATTTTGTTTCAGAGGACGTAGCATTGGCTGCTGTGGTTGTGTTGTCGAACGAGGTTGCTGTGGCGGAAGTTCTCGCGAACGGGGCACAGTGCTACAAGATAAATCTCGGAATAAAAATCCATACGGGTAGTCTTTGTAGTAATCATATGGATAATAATAACGATAGTAGTCGTCGTCATGATACCAATATGGATACCTGTAGTGATGCCTATATGGATAACTATAAGGATTGTCGTCATAAAGACCACGATCTTTATGCGGGTTTGCAGCCGACAATAACATTTCATTCATAGGCGGCAATATACAGGGTAAAAAGTTTCCACTACCATCGAATTCCATGCATGGAATGAAATTTCCACAGCAATCTGTAGTAACACATGACGCCACATTTCCAGAATTATCATAGACTTGAATGCGAACAAAACTTGACATGTTTCCGGACACATCAAACGTATTCGTGATGACGTCGTTTAACATGTCGTTGTTGAATTGCATTGTTTGCAACAATTCCGATGTTTGAGAACATTGCGTTTTTAAACAACTGTTTTCACATAACAAATAATCAATAAACAATTGACGCGTATCATCGTCGGACATGAAATAGAAGATTTTTCTATTTATAATATAACGCACCATAAATTTATTCCTAAAAAATATTATTCTTAGCATGCATGCAGTTGTAGTTCAATATATTAATTAAAAAAACACAAGGCCTGTTTTTTTAATAAGAATTTAATATATTTATCTAGTTCTCTATTTCATAAAAAATAAATGTTACAGTTGCTTTCGTTTCTATATGTGAAATTCTTGATACTCTTCGATAATCATCGTGTTAATAAAATCTGTTCGTTCCGAGGGCGTAAGCAGTCCCCATAAGAACTTTATTTTTTGCGCATCCGTCCCAGAATTCGACCGGTCGTGAATATACTGAATCGTCTTTATAATAGCATCGTCTGTGTGACACATGACGTGTCGACCTACTATGGTTCGAGCGTGAGGTCGGCGCGAAAAAACAACGCAAAACGAGCAAATATCATTATAGAGAACGCTATAGTTGTATTCATACAAGTAAACATTTTGCAAAATGTTATAATCCACCACATAACTACGAATATCTTGAAGAAGTTCTTTGGACTGGGGTTGAACGAGATAGGGTAGAATATGATGAATTACAACGTCCATGGGCAATGTTGCGAATTTTGGCGATAATGTCATCTTGTTTTTGGGTTAGATTACAATAGAACGACGGACGGTTTTATACTGTTTTATGTATTTGGACATTCGTCAATTGGTCGGGTCTTTACACCAATTGTAATATGAAAAAATACATTCTTTTACACCGTTTACAGATTCGTATATATACAATTATTTCAAATGCACAATACAAAGATAGTATGGAATGTTGTTTTCATCTTTATACAACAACTTGAAATACCCGATTCTTTCAAATTCAAACACAACATCGTCACTGCATTCCAATACATATCTTTCAACAAATCCGTCATGCACATCTTTTAAAAGCGGATTTTCCATGTTTATGAATATGAATTTTGCCGGAACGGCATGATTCGCAGAAAGCCAATGAATGGTTGATTTCACGGATTTGTCTTTTTTCAAATTACAAGCAGATACATGAACAATATTGTCAACAATGTTTTCATAGCGCACAATATCAAAGAACTTGAATCGAACCATTTTATTTTTTGGAGATAGGCGATAATAATCGTCGTCGTGTTCCAATCGAAAATCGTCATTTTCGATATAAATTTCTTTATTTATTGGCGTAGTGTGGTAATGGTCGGGTTTGTTCGGAATATGCGGATGATTACAAATTTTTTCTTCGTTCAGGTTTGTAATTATACATTTTATCGGATTTATTACAGCAAAACATCGTATTGCGATAGGGTTATAGTGATGAATTAACAAATGATATACAAGTTTCATTGACACAATTGTTTTCACTTTACCAAGCCCCGAACATTTTGCAATGGCTTTTATTATTTCCGGTGTATATCCACGATTACGCATGCCTCTTACTGTAAGCAATGATGGATCGTCATAACCCGATACTGCACTTTCGTCAATTAGTTTTTTTATATTCCTTTTAGATAGGGTATTGTTTTCTACAGTAAGTTTTCCAAATTCATGAACATTTGCTGGAGACAATTCGCACCCGAATCTATTCAATGTGTTTATAGTCCAATAATATAGATCACGCCGAATATAGAATTCGTCTGTGCAATATGATGTCGTTATATTTTCAAGAGCATCTACAATGCCGTGGCTATAATCGTAAGATGGATATATACACCACGTTTCCCCTGTTTTGAAATGCGGAGAATGAATGATCCTATATGCGATCGGATCTCTTAATGTGTGATTGTCGTTCGTCATGTCTATTTTTAACCGCAAAACGGCACCGCCCGATGCGTATTTTTTGTTTTTCATGTTTTCAAATTCCATCATATGAATGTCTGGATGCATCGGTCTATAAACATTTTCAATTCCACCATGTCTTTCTAGTTTCAGTTTCTCTGGTGAGGAAAAATCAACATATGCACACCCGTTTTTTATCAAAATACATGCAAAATCAAACAATTTATCAAAATAATCTGATGTGTATGTAATGTTGCCTGGATCATATCCAAGCCATTTCATGTCGTGGATTATTTCATTAACAAATAATTCACTTTCATTTAATGGATTCGTGTCGTCCAAACGCAAATGACACAAATTTCCTTCGTCGTAATTTACAAGTAGCGACTTACAATGACCAATATGTAAATATCCGTTGGGTTCTGGAGGAAAACGAGTGATTGTCGTCATTGTTGTGTTTATTCTTGAAAATAAAGCGATGGAAGAAAAAAGATTCAATTTTCCAGTTTTTATTTATCAAGGATTTACACTATGTCGTTTCGCCGTTGACGTGAAGCCATGAAAAATGGCGGTTCATTTGTTTACACACAGTTATTTCAAAAAAATTGATTTTCAGTTCTTGATATCAAGTGTGAAAAACTACCCGCGATGGAGAAAATTGTTCGACGAAAAAAGTGCAGTGGCGGATTGCCTGCTTGCAAAAACATAGTGGGCAACTACAAGGATGTAGATGGCGTAGGCTGTTGCGAACAATGTGACAAATATGTTGACGATAATCCGTATGATCCATATTGGGAACAAATGAATATTGCGTTTTCCGATTCCAAAGAATACGAAGAACTCGAAAAACACGGGTTAGTAGAGGATTCTGATGCCTACGAAAAAGCATATGAGAAATATCAAGAGGAGTATGAGCCTTGGCCGATTATGAGAAGGCGAATGGCTAAGACCGAAGGTCGGGCTAAGACCGAAAGTCTTGACCCAAAGACTAGGGCGATGGGCCGAAAATCTTGATTCAAGGCCATGCGTATTGACCCTACTTTTCGAGAGTGGTCCATTCATAGGCAGGCACGTCGGAGAGAACCTTTGCCCAGGATTTATATGCCGGTGCTTTTTTAATATAAGCGTTAACGTCAAATGCTCTCCCGCATGCTGAACCAAATCTACCCACAAATTTCATCTGTTTTGCCATTTCCGTATTCACTACCTTTGCGTCTGTGCAACCAAATGGAAAATAGGGCGGTCGGCTACAATGTTCAGGATTTTCCTCCGTGTGGTTACAAATGCTTCGCCCATTGCGAACATTGCGATCTAGATATACGTCATAATGATCCGCCATTATTTTTTTCGCGTTCGACAGGTTTATTTTTCCTTTGTATGTATGGTTCAATAATTCATCCAATCTTGCATTTCTTGCACCTGACGATGTCGTAATATTTGTGTGATCTATATCTGTCGTTTCTTTTTCCCGAAGTTCAGTTCCTATCGCACTGTTCATGCCATAAAATACACCAGACGTTGTTGTTTTCACATTTTTATAACGTAATCCCAATTCGAATAACATGATTTTGTTCGTGCGTATGTCACCGAATAACCAAGAAGATGCATAATCACCAGCATTACGATGAGACATGATTTTTTCATAGTCGGTCAGCGATTTTCCATATTGCATTGCCTTTCGAATTCTACAAAAATAGGGGTCTCCGAATTTGGGTTTATAGTTTATTTGTGATATTGTTGTTTCACAACCCATGATTCCACTGGAACAAAGAAACCAATCTGTTGAACTCGCAATATATCCAGGGAGCGTTTGCATGACAAAAGAGTTTCCTTTATTGGGTGTAACATAAAGAATAATGTTCCCTAACCAACCCGTCAAAAAATCAGAGTGCGTATCATGTGCCATTATAATGTCACCATGTTCAGTGGCATTTCCTGTGGCAATAAATGCGCTACATCGAATTAGTGAACCATCTCGAAAATGGGAATACAAACTAATATATGAATTCCATGCAATTAATAAGGGCAATGAAATTGTGGAGCCATGCGAAATCCCTCGCAATTCTTCATAAAATTCGGGGTAACGTCGTTTCAAAATAGGTGTGATGATTTTCAGTGACGCAGTCATAAATTCTGTTTTGGATATCTTCATGTCGTGTTCGAATAAAAAGTCGAGTTGGGTTTCTATGTTTGACAATTGGTCTCGCAATAAATAACCGTGTGCGTAACCTCTTTCGAAAGGTTCTCCATGAATATGAAGAATGATCCATCCTTCCAATGACGGTCGGATTTCACCACAAATCGTCGACGCATTTGCCTGTTTTCTCGTTTTATTTTTGCGAGTTGATATACATTGTAAAATTTTTGTTGTATTTTTCATATCGTATATAATATATCTATATGAAAACTTTTGTTCTAGAGTTTTCATATGTTATGGGCTTATGCTATCATCATGAATCCCAAAAGCACAAACATTAAAAGAAAGGGGAACAATACCAAAAACCAGGAGAGAGGGGTGGCTCCAGCACGGCAAATCAAGTTCAATATCCATGTCCAAAACAATACATAGATCAATTTAACAATAAACACAAGAGTAACGCTTGTCACGTCGCATTCGTATGTTCCTAAACAATACACACTCGACCCTCCAAGGTTTTGGAAAAGCATTATTACCATTGCAATTAGTGAAATTACTAAGTAAACATACGCGGGCGTGCATAAATTGCGCAAACCTGCTATCGCCATTTTTATAGGAGTATAGTAAATCCACAGAAAATAAGCGGGGCCCACGCGTCCCCCTTTTCGCAAAAAATAGTCATTTCGATCATTTGTGTAAACTTAAGCTGTCAGTTATCAATTGCGAAATGTGCAATGCAAGGGTGTATTTATACCAGCGTTGGATAATTGGGGTTGTGCGGCATCGATGTTTGTGTAGGAAATGGGCCACCTGCACCTGGCGTTTGGCCATTGGCCATTTGTGCGGCATATTGTGCTCCATTGGAAGTGCCGGTCGAACTGAAAAAATCAGAGCCACTGCTTTTCCCCAACAAATCGGGGAATACACCACCACCTGTTCGTTTGCGTCTTAATTTACTTCCTCCCGCTAAATTTCGCGCATTTGTTAGATTCGACGGCGATATTGGATCGTTGTCATGGTTGTTATACGCATATGTATATTTGCTCGCATCTCCTTGAAAACTTGCCGCGCCATAACCACCCACGAAATGCTTGTGGTCACATCCACATCCTCCGCCTTTTTGCGCTCTCTTCTTTGACATTTTGCGCGACATTTTGCGTGATACTTTGCGTTTTGATCCGCCTTGTTTTTTCATTGACCTCGTCTTTTGCATTGATTTTTTGGACGACATAACCGCGCGTATATATAAAGGTGGTGAAAAAAGGTTTTGTTATAAATATTACTCAGACAACGCGATAACAGTGCATTTATTCTACGTCAACATGCGTCAACATATGTCTTCTACAACACACATTCGTAAGTCCTAAATCGTCCAATACATTTCCTTCGGGGGTTTTTTCCACATTATTTTTTGTTAAATATACAACCTTTTCAACATTTAGTCCCTTTGCCAATTTCACCGCGCGCACTTGTGCTTGAAAATAACGATATTTATCTGCTAAAACCTGGCCGCACGTAAAACACTTAATAGGTATGATCATTCTGGATGGACTATATGTTCTAGAAACAAATTTATTTATGTTATTATATGCGCTTATAATTTTATTCAATTTTTTGGAATCATTTTCGGCGTTTTACACGCAAAAACGTCCAAAATAAAATCTGTCGTCAATATAGATATGAAACAAAACGTCGTTGTGGCATTGCTTTCTCTTCTTATAGCGTTTCTCATTGTGTTCCTTTTTTTATATACATTTTATTTACCAACGCAAGAAAAATATGAAAATGTAAAAACTGTATTTGCGGCCTCGAAAGGAGGAGGCAAACCGTCAACCGATTACGGCCTTCGCTATAATAGCAACAACTACAACGTAGAATATCATGACGCGATTTCTGATATGCAGGACATTGATTCCGAAATTACATGGGTCGCTGACGCAGGTGGAAATAAAATTGGTCTTCCCAAATTAAAGGGGAAGGAACATATTACATATTATGATCCAGGAACGTATACATATGGTGCTTCCGCCTATGTTCCCAATTACGAAGATAGCATTTACTTGAGCAAAACATATCGCAATCCATCACATGCAAACGAAAAGAATCGTAATCAATAACACAAGTTTTGTAAAGGATTGGAATAGTAAAAAGTATTTATCCTTCTTATGGAATATTAACCCGCGTATGCTTAAAAAATATACGAATAAAATAAATAAAGTAAACAGTAAGTCGAATAACGAAATCGCACTTCGCTGTATTACATATAGAAGTGAAAATAAATAAAACCCCGTTGTTATTGTGAAAAACCAAGAGACACACACTTTTTCCTGCAATAGAAAATACATTTCAGGGTAGTAGGTTATATCGTCTCCAGCAACATAGTTGTCATCAATGCATTTTTTACACACATACGAAATTGGACAATCGCCATTCAAAAATGTGTATAAAAATAAAACAATGAAAAAATAATTGATGTAGAGAATATCGAAAGTTGCTGTTTCTATAAAAAAGGGGAGCACGATGAGAACTGGACAATGAATTAGATGAAATACTCCAAGTGTTTTTACCCACATATCTAAAAACTATGGAATAAAGTGTTTATACCAATTTGTATATTTACAAAAGGCGTAGATAGGGTTCTTTACGCCTTTGTTGGAGCATAAATTTATAGTGGCGAAAGTTTTCGTATCGAATACCCTTTTGTCGTCCGTTTCTTCGCCATCGCTGACGTTTCTTCTCCTTTTTCATGAAATTTTTTATGACAACTTTCACATACCGCCGCCAAATTCGCGGGATGATTTTTATGAAATGTCCCTATAAACCCCTTTTCATCCGCAATTTGCTGCGGTTGTAAATGATGAATCTCTTCTCCAATGTTTTGTTTACACATTTCGCAGCGCCCACGAATCTTTTTTGCGTTATACGGCGTTATTGGGTGTGACAACTCTCCTCGTGATTCCGGAAAATATTTATTACGTATCGCATATGCGGTTTCCAAAAACTCTTCCCCCAAATAAAGTGATTTGCAAACCTCGAGGCCATAAATGCGGGGTCCAGAACCACTCTTTAATTTTCTATCATATACCAAACAATCGTTTTCAGGTTCATAATGAACCGTCATATGTTTCATGCAGAGTCTTTGTAGGGATTGAATTTCTTCATATTCGACAATCTCGTGGAAATGTGTGGCGAATATGTAGGTCGATTTTTTTTCGTTCAAATTCATTAATCCCGCCACAAATATGCTTAGAGCCGACTCTGTTTCTGTTCCGGAACACAATTCATCGCCCAATATCAAACTATTAGAATCGGCCATTTTTAATATGATTCGCAATTCTGACATTTCCACTGCAAATGTAGAGAGCCCTTTAAATAAATTGTCGTTCCCCAATATTCTCGAATAAATTGCAGTATACGGTTTATACTTGAACTCTGAGCAGGGGACAAACATTCCCGCCTGTGCCATGATAACACAAACACCAAGCGCGCGTATGAAACTTGTTTTTCCAACCGCATTTGTTCCGTATAATAACATGCCATCATCGTCTACGCTAGCACCAGTGCTAACAGTTCCAAGCGCAATGTCGTTGGTCACGTAAATCTCATTTTGTTGCAAGTGTTCGATTAAACAATGGCGCAATTCTTTTGCGTCTACGAATGATTTGGGAGCGGAAGATAAAATGGTTGGAGCGCAATAATGATATTCATTGGCCACATAGGCCTTGGTTTGTAAAACGTCGAGTTTGGCGATGTAGTGTGCGAATTGTTCCAGTATCTCAAACGACGTGGATTCAAGCTTCTCCAAAAATCCATGATACGCCTTCATAATGCAGGTATTCATTTGATCTTTGTAAACGATTAAGTTTTTACATATATCATTGAGTAGCGGAAACTCAATCTCAGAAGAACTCCCCGACGCTTTTGTAAACGTAATTTGCTGAAGCGGCAACTGCAAGTCTGTATCCAGTTCGAAAAATCCATTTTTATGTGTTTTCGCAAGTTCTGTTAGCAATGTTTTTAAGGACAGTGCGCGTTTCGTCGTGAGTTGTAAACTCGAGCCTGATTTCTCTGTATCATGCTTCTTTATGTATTCCGTGTCATAATTGTTTTCCTTCTTTTGCATGAGATCGTTGAAGAACTTTTGAATTTTATAAAATTGGGTTTCGCATTTTGTATAGGTGGCAATTGTGGCATCTAATTCTTCTGAAATGCCCTGTTTGAATATGTTCTCCTCAAAATAGGTCATAGAGGAAATAGTTTTGCATTTTTCCATGTAAAAACAGTCTTCTAAAAATTGTAAGAGCAGGGTTGCTTTGTCTTGGATATAATCGAAACCGGAATTCGTCGTTGTATCCAAAAATTCATCGCATAAATATCCCGTGATCGCAGGGGATTCGCATAAACACGTATTGATCTGATGAATAATTTGAATCGATTTATAAAGATGATAGATGGACGATGGATATAATTTTCGCAGAATCAATTGCCGGGATATTTTTTCGATATCCCGCATTTGTGGGAGTTGCTTGCGAAATAGATCTATAAAAAAGACATTGTTCTCCGATAAAAGAGTTGAAACCATACTATATTCTTTGGTCAACCATGCCTCGTCAAACGTGGGGTTCGTCAATTGATCCTGCAATTTACGTTTTCCCATCGCCGAACAGCATTTGTTTAACAACGACAAGACCGATGACAAATGACCGCTTTTTTGCGAATCTTGCGACATGTCACCAATAATATTCAATTGAGACAGTGTGTGGTTTGCCAATATCATGCGATAGGACGTGTTGTTGAAGTCGGGGGTGGCGATTTTTCGTATTAAATCCGGGTTATGTTCTTGTATGAAATTTAACAAATAGCAAAATGCTTGCGTGGCGTTGATTTGCGTTTGAAACTCACTGCATTGATTGAATAATTCTTCGTCAAAAAACGTGGATAGAATTTGTTTTATGTATTTTTGGTTCGCACAGTTCACCACCTTTTTGTTTTCTTTATCTCTGCAATCAATCCGATGTATCCTCGGTGATTGTATTCCAACGAATTTAATAAATGTTTTCAAATCCTCCTTTTCAAAGGGTGACAAGATAAGCACCTCGCTCGGTGCATAAACCGATACATATCGTTCCAGTTCGTCGAATGTAGTTGTATTCATATAAAAAGGGGTTTCATATTGAAACATGGAGGATTTTCCTGTAAATATATTGACAACAGAGACGCCATACACAATGGTTGGGCGTATCTTTTCAGACACGGAATTGTGCAATTCAATCCATATGCACATGATGTTGTTGGTGATGACTGGTGAACTATCCGTATCACCCGTCAAGTAGGTTCCTGATGAATAAATGCGGTCGAGTTTACGGAGAATATCCTTTCCCTGTTTTTCTTGTATATATACGGGGATCGTATACCCGGCGTCGGTCAATTTCGGCAAATATTTATCCAATTGGTAATCACGAAATCCCGCCATCATGATTTGGCCGTTTTTATGCGATACCTTTTTTTCCGAAATATTCAGTTGGCATATCTCAGAAAATTCGGAGATATGACTTCCGGAAATGGCGTTGGTTTCTTGTTCCTTTATTCCATAAACTTCGAAAAATGCACCAACTTGTAGGAGAACAATGACCCGATTTCCATATTTTTGTTGGTGTTCTTTTGTGTAATTCAAATAATCATCATGAATATTTGCATCGGTTTCGATTTTTAGGGGCGTTTGTTTCTTTGACATCTATGATATAATAGGATTTTCTGTTTATGTTTTTTATTCGAAAAATTGAATAAAGAGTTGTTTGGATTGTTGGGTAGGAAAAAATTCAACGAATGCTACGGGAAATGTTACCCGACGAAGTTCCATATGACATTTATGCCGAATATGGCTATTTTGTAGACACTGAGAACAATACGTTTTATCATGGTTTCGATGGTGTATCGAATCGTGCTTCCATTGTGGATCGAGAGGAACCCAGTTTGCGAGAACCGGTCGTGAATGGGGATGAAAAACAGAAAAATGTTCGCGCGAAGGGGATATTGGTTTGTTTACATGCGTTGTCTTGCATTTGCGTGTCGTTGGTGGCGTATCAAATGTGGTGTATTTGAACCAATGGAAAAATAAAACGGGAAGGCCCCGTTTTATTTTTCCATGGTCATTGCTCATTTGCAGATTCGAAACGTGACAAAGTTCCGTTTCGCAACTGCAATGGTTTGAGTTTGAGATGGTTACAAATATTTGTATTTTTTATCGCAAACCATATAAAGAATTTGCGATATGTAGTATTGTCGGAGTTATCCCGGCCCATTTTTGCGATATTTTTGGTAGAAATATTGCGACTTTTGCTCGGTTAGCTCAGCAGGTAGAGCATTCGGCTGTTATCCACTGCATTTGTGGTAAGGAACCGAAAGGCCAAAGGTTCGATCCCTTTATCGAGCGAAAAATTTTGTGTTTTAGGTAACTAAAACACAAAACAAAATATGTTAATCTTCCCAATGATCTGTCACCCATTTACGAGTAAATGTTTTTTCATCATAGGAAGCGTGTTTCGACATGTTATCAAAAGCCCAGAGAGGTTGCAAGTTTGTATAATGAAAACACATATGACGTTCTATTTCGTTGTCAAGGTTGAAACTCGCACACGGTCGAATATGATCGACGTGCCATTTTCCCTGGTTTTCCCAGGACATTCCATCCGTGAATTGTTTTTCCAAATGTTCACGCAACGCGTCGATGGTGCACCCAACGTATTCCATGGAATGTTTCCGGTTATTTATGGTATAATTTCGTAAACTCTCACCCACCCTCCGTCTTATAATATTGGCAATATATGTTTTTGGGCTACATTCTTTGCATATAGATCTTCTTTTTTTATGTTCGCATATTGACGCACCGCCACATTCTATGCATCTATGTTTCAGATGGTTGTGTTGACAAATTCCATTACCACCGCACTGTTTGCAATATCGTCTGCCAATTTTATGTTCACAAATCTGACTTCCACCGCATAGGCTACAATGTTCTCTAGATCGTTTATGTTCACACAAACTGCCACCATCACAGTCTTTACAGGTGGTCCGCTTTTTTCCATGTTCGCATATTCCACACCCACCACACTCTTTGCATATTTGTTTAATGCGTTTATGCTCACAGATTTGACTCCCACCACATTCGGCACATTCTGAGGGATTTTTCAAATGTTGGCACTTCAACTTCTTACCATTCCATATGACGATTTTTCCGTTACACATATATTTTGTATCGACAGTTCTGTCTGCTTTCCACCTCGGCAAAGGTAGTTCGGTTTCCATTCTATAAATTAGCCTGAGATTTTTATTCTATAATATTTACGAAGTAATTCGAGAAACGCCTACATGTGTTCGGACACGGTCGCCTCCTCCTGTTCCTTTCTCAATTTTTCCTTCTTATTCAAATATGCTGTTCTCGCGTATTGCTTCTTCTTTTCCGCCGAAATCGTGGCATAATAATTCGTGGCCTCCTTATACTCCTTCGTTTTTTTTATAATTTCCTCCTTATGGTTCGCATAATACGTCTTACACCTTGCCGGACAGGTATATCGCTTCAAATGCTCCTTGGTTTCGTTCAGTTCGGCCTTCAACCTTACAATTTCCTCTTCGGCGAGTTGCAATTTCGCCAACACTTCGTCCATTTCTATATATCATACGTAATATATTTTTATATAATTTTACGAATAAAATATATATCGGACTATGCGACCACAACAACAGTTCGCCAAAAAAATTGAAATCCTTTTTATTTATCTAGTATAAATAAAAACTCCCCAAAGAATGAGCGTTTCCAAACAACTGGCCATGAATTTTTCTGTACATGGTGTAACATTGCCCATAGATGTAATTGATATCGTGCGTAGTTTTGCATTTGAAGATAGAATTGTGGCATCTGTAAAAAAACAGATGAGAGAACTCGTGAAAGCCATTGATGGCGCTACGATTTCTAGAAAAAATTCTTGTCGGTATGTGGACGATACCACTGAAAGTTGGGAATTTCGTATTTGTGATGATGCAACCCCACGATTTCTTAGCATTAAAAGCGTGAACTGTCGTGAGTGCGGTGGGTATTTGCCGCAGTATAACGACAAATTTGTTTGTAAATGCACTCAAGGCGAGGGCGCGGTCGAAGACATGTATTATGATGACGACAACGACGACGACCCATGGCATTGGCAATATTGAGTCTGACCATATTTTCGAAAACATATATTACAACTACCCGCTTTTGTCATTCAGATAATTATACAACAAGTTCTCTGTGTTGTGATTTTGCACTTCTCCACATATTAACGAAGCACTTTCATACATTTTTCGCAACACGTCATTGGGCGCCATAGACCCTACTTTTATAAGCCCTCGTTTTATAAGATACGATTTCACTTCATGTATCGGAACCTGCTTTAATTGTTGTGTTTTTGTCGTAATGTTATTACGCAACGTGCGATTCGAAACCAGGACTGACACGCGAGGAAACACCTTGGATCTCCCGATTTTATACGTTCTCCGCAACGTTTTCTTACGTTTCATCTTTTTTGGCACTTTCAATGCCTGGTTCATTTGTTTCATTAACGAACCAGTTTGTTGTGACTGTTCAACACGACTCAAACTCTCTTTTATTTTATCCTCCATGCGCTTTTGGGTGGCGCCAGCATCCATCACTGCCTGCGGAGTTGGTAGAGATTTTTGTTGGGTAGGTATGGTGGACAAAGATGTTTTTTGTGGTCCCGGTGATTGCACCAATCCTATCGCGGATCCGCCTGTCGTTGGATAATTCTTTCGTGTTTGGTTCACATAAGTTCGATAGGTTGGTAATGTGCCGCCTTTTAAACATCCCCATGCCGGGGCATGATTAATCTCCATGGTTGAAATTGGAAGCGACGGTCTTGCGAAATGTGCGTTTGGCATTTCTGTGATGGAAGGCAATGTTGGCAACGATAATGTGGGTATGGTTGTGGAATGCCGTTTCAATGTGGAATTTTGTCTACGATCGTCATTTTTTTGTGTCAACTGTTGTAAAAATTCTTTCGCTTCCTGAAATTCCGTTTTGATCGAGCCTTTTGTCTCGACAAGTGAAGTCGATTTTGAAGAACTGCGTTCTGTATTATTATCTCCCGCAAACATTTTTTTGAGTTTTTCTTCTTGATGTTCTCGAATCATTTTCAATATCGACTTCTTTTTCAATGTGTCTTCCCTTTTTTGGGACGATTGCGATTTTACTTTAATTTTCCCATCGGGTGGTTTTTCCTTCTTTTTTCGTGTTTTATTATTTGAAAAAGAGAACAAGTCAGGGTTTACTGTCAATATTCTTTTTTCACTCATACCATTATATAGAGTTGCACGAAAAGAAATAATGAAAAACTACGTCTTTTCCTAAATTTGTGGCGGTCTACGTATATAGACCATGCATGTAATGCGGGGGCGGGGTTTTCGCCTTTCTATTTTTCACTAGAATATCGTAACCCCCGTTTATGTCATCCAACGTAATTTTTCGTCGAAGTCCCGTATCTTTTCCATAAATACGTCGCCCATGAAAGATTTTCGTATAGGTCAATAACAACTCCATATCACGACCATAATGTTTAAATGCATCCTTCTTTTGGTCAAACCAGGACTCCTGTAACACGGTCGGTTCGATCACCCACCCCTGTTCGTCCACCTTTTTGATAAAAATTTGTCTTAATTCCTTTGCATTATAGGGTTCCATGGTAAATCGCCATATAAATCGCGACTCCAACCCCTGATTGGCTTTAAAAAAGGTGTGAGTGAGTTCATCTTCATATCCTGCAATAATGACCATCAATTCATTTTTATGATCACTTAACGATTCGCATAAAATGTCCAAGCACTCTTTGGAATAACTATCGTTTTCATTACTACTCGCTAAAGAATAGGCTTCGTCAATAAACAATACGCCACCTAGACATTCCTCGATCACTTTTTTCGTCTTAATCGCCGTCTGTCCCAAATAACCCGCAATTAAATCGTTCCGAGTAACCTTTTTAAACGTGTTGTTTTTCAAGATACCCATTTTTGAATACATTTTTCCAATAATTTTCGCAATTTCAGTCTTTCCCGTGCCTGGTGGACCATAAAACACAGTATGTTTGAAATCACTCGTATCTTTTCCAATGTGCAATTCTTGAATGAAATACAACAGTTGATTCAATATCGATTGTTTCATAGATTCTAAACCCACCATCTCATTCAGTGTTGTCAATTCCACTTTAATATTATGCAATGACTTCAAATCTATGTTGTATTCTACCGTTTCTTCATATTCATGTTGTTGGATAATATCTAATACATCTGAAATTGTGTTCACAGACACGTCGATTGTTTTTTTCGTTTTCGGCACAACAATCGGTTTGAACAAAAAGGTGGCTTCATGCTCTTTTTGCCATACAGAATATGCCGAGTCGACCTGTGTTTGCGTAGATATTGTATTCCAAATCGATTTTGAATAGTTATCGTAAAAAAAATTATAGGATAGATCGATCTTTGTTACTATTGATGCTGGTGCTGGTGCTGGTGCTGGCGATTTTCCAGTAAACGGTTTGTCTTGTAACTTATTGTGCAAAAAATGTTTCTCAATGATGCTATTCGTAATAATGAAATCGATGTGTTGGTTGTTTTTTTGCTTGCCATGTAAATCCAAATATTCCACAAACTTTTTGGACTTTGGTTTTTTGGACATGTTTGATACTCTAAGGAAACGTATGCGAATATATATAGACCATTGTTTATTACAATTACAAATGTAATTATTTGAACGGAATTTTGTCGTCGTTTACATGGCAATCCGCAAAAAATTGAAATGAGAATAATCTTATTGTATTGTTTTAATTTTTATAGAACACAATGGACGTTTCTGAGTTCAAGGAAGAATACGAAATGAAACCCGACGCACAGGGATCGGCAACCCACTGGGCAAAGACGATGGGCGTTGTCGACGAAAAGGGTGCGTCACACGATTTGTTGAACCCGCCTCTGAAAATAAAACGCAAGTTGAAACTGTCCACCAAGGACACGATCGCGTCTATGCCCGCTACTGCTAGTGCATTTTCATTGAAAGAGGAATTGCTTGGAAAAAAGGATATTGAACAAATGGATCCGGCCGCGCCAGATGAGAAGGCTCTTCTTGAACATTTGGGCGAATACATTGAAGAGCCATTTCATATTATTGAATCCTATTTCGAAGGGCAACATTTGGAACGGCTGGTCCGCCACCAGATCGAATCCTATAACCATTTTGTGAATTATCAAATCCAGCGCACGATCCAAATGTTCAACCCTGTAGTCATTCGTTCCGAGAATGATTTCATTGCCGAGAAAAACAAGTATTTCCTGGAGGTCTTCATTTCGTTTACCAATTTCAAATTGTATCCTCCGCAAATCCATGAAAACAATGGTGCCACCAAAATGATGTTACCACAAGAAGCAAAACTCAGAAACTTCACCTATGCGTCAACCATGAGCGTCGATGTCAATATCCAATATGTTGTTCGAAACACCGAAACCATGGAGACGCCCAAGATTATCGAAAAGGTTCTACCAAAGATCAATATTGGAAAACTGCCAATCATGTTAAAATCAGCAATTTGTGTTCTTACGCAAAACAAGCATATCCAACATGAATACACAGGGGAATGTTCGATGGATTCCGGTGGATATTTCATTATCAAGGGATCCGAAAAGACGGTGTTGGGACAAGAGCGCGCCGCAGAAAACAAGATTTATTGTTTTGATGGAAAAAACACTACAAAGTGGAATTGGATGGCCGAAATCAAATCTGTCCCCGATTTCAAGTGTATTTCACCAAAGCAGATTGAAATGATGATTGCGAATAAAAATAACGGGTTCGGGCATGGTATCTTTGTAAACATTCCTCGCATCAAACAACCGATTGAACTCTTTGTTCTATTTCGTGCATTGGGTGTAATGACGGACAAGAAAATTTGCGAATATATTCTATTGGATATTTCAGATAAGCAACAATCCGATTTGTTAGAAGCATTGCAAGCGTCGGTCATTGATTCGAATAAATACATTACACAAGAAGATGCTCTCCGACATATTACCGCGGCAGTTGCATATACACCATTGAATATGGATAAAGAAACAGGTGCGCGTAAAAAGCGCGAATTTACGGTTGACGTGTTGAACAATGACCTATTTCCACACTGTCAAACATTGGAGCAAAAGTTGTATTTGCTTGGTTATATGGTAAAAAAACTGTTGTTTACCAGCCTTGGGTGGATGCCGCCGGACGATCGCGATTCCTATTTAAACAAACGCATTGAACTCACGGGCACGCTATTGAATAATCTTTTCCGTAATTATTTCAACAAACTCGTCAAAGAAATGCAAAAACATATTGTCCGCGAAATCAACAATGGTTCCTGGCGTTCCATGGAAGAATATGAAAATATTATCAACATGACGAACATTTATAAAATTATGAAGTCGACTACCATTGAGAATGGAATCAATCGCGCACTCGCCACTGGAGATTTCAGCATCAAACAGTCGAATAGCAGTAAGGTGGGCGTGGCGCAAGTGTTGAATCGCCTTACGTATGTGTCGAGTTTAAGTCATTTGAGGCGCATTAATACACCGCTTGAAAAAAGCGGAGAATTAATTGCTCCGCGCAAACTACATACCACAACATGGGGCTTCCTTTGCTGCGCGGAAACTCCGGAGGGGCAGTCTATTGGTATAGTGAAGAACATCAGTTACATGGCACATATTACAATTCCCACAAATAGTTCTTCCCTCTATGAATATGTCAACCCCCAAATCATTCCGCTGGCAGGTGCCGATCCGCGGGATCTTCACAATAAAGTAAAGGTTTTTGTAAATGGGTGTTGGCTCGGCGTGACGAATGACCCGTTTGCATTATATCGCGACATGAAAGATAAAAAGTATAGGGGGATTGTGAACATCTATACCTCCATTGTGTTCGATATCAAAAATATGGAGATTCGCATCTGCAACGACGGCGGGCGTCTGACAAGACCCGTCTTAAAAGTTCGTAATAATAAAGCGATCATCACCAAGGACATTATCAAGATGCTCGAAAATAAAGAAATCAGTTGGAATGATTTGCTCACGAATTGCAAATTGGACGAATCTGTCGTGGAGTATATTGATCCCGAAGAGCAAAACTTTGCGATGATCGCCATGAAATGTAAGCATGGCTATTTGCAAGATGACGCGTATAAGTTTCAATATACCCACTGTGAAATCCACCCGAGCACCATATTTGGCGTATTGGCATCCTGTATTCCTTACCCAGACCACAATCAGGCGCCTAGAAATACGTATCAATGCGCTATGGCCAAGCAAGCCATGGGCATCTACGCAACCAATTACGATCAACGCATGGATAAAACCGCGTATGTATTAAACTATCCAACTCGACCCCTCGTCGACACTCGGCTCATGAACTTTATTCATCTCAATCGCATTCCTTCTGGCACACAGATTCATGTTGCGATTATGACACACACTGGATATAATCAAGAGGATAGTGTCCTTATCAATAAGGGTTCGCTCGATCGTGGCCTATTTCTTGCCACAATTTACCACACCGAAAAGGATGAGGACAAGAATATTATTCGCGACGAAATTATTCGTTGTAACCCCGATAAGACCAAGACCAAGGGGATTAAATTCGGCAACTACAGTAAACTCGACGTGAATGGGTTTATTCCCGAGAATGAACTTGTAGAAAATCGCGACGTTATCATTGCGAAAATTATTCCGATCAAGGAGAATCGCAACGATCCAACCAAGGTGATTAAATACGAAGACCAGAGTAAGACGTTCCGCACTACCGAGGAGACGTATATTGATAAGAATTACACGGGACGAAATGGCGATGGATATAATTTTGCCAAGGTTCGCGTGCGTATTTTGCGTAAGCCTGTCTTGGGTGACAAGTTCAGTTCACGCCATGGACAAAAGGGCACAGCTGGTAACATCATTCCAGAGTGTGACATGCCCTTCACAAAAAATGGGCTCCGTCCGGACATTATTATTAATCCACATGCGATTCCATCCCGCATGACGATCGGACAATTGAAGGAGACACTTCTCGGTAAAGTGTTGATTGAACTCGGACTATTTGGCGACGGCACTAGTTTTGGCAATTTGGATGTCAAGACCATTTCGGAAGAACTACAAAAGTTGGGGTATGAGAGTTACGGAAACGAACTCATGTATAATGGTCTTACCGGCGAACAATTGGAAACGAACATCTTTATCGGCCCCGTGTTTTACCAGCGATTGAAACACATGGTGAATGACAAGCAACATAGTCGCTCCATTGGTCCGATGGTGAATCTTACACGCCAACCTGCCGAGGGAAGATCACGCGATGGTGGTTTCCGTATTGGTGAGATGGAGAGAGATGTCATGATCGCACATGGGATGTCCAGATTTTGCAGGGAGCGTCTTTATGATGTATCGGATAAATATAGCGCACATGTTTGCAAAAAGTGTGGAATGATCGCAGCGTATAACGATGGTAATAAAAATAAAATGTATACCAACGCCGACTTTTCGATTCATTTGTGCAACACGTGTGGAAATAAGACGGATTTCGCCAAGGTGGATATCCCGTATGCGTATAAGTTGCTATCCCAGGAACTCCAGACGATCAATGTAGTTCCTCGTATTATTACGGAATAAATAAGGATTCGCGGTTTCACCTATTATGTGCATTTTTTATTTCGCGGAAACTGCATATATCTATTTTCTCCCATACAATATAAACTGTATACAAATGTCCAAACCCGAATCTTTTACAGAAATCAATGATGTTCGCCTGGCCACAGATTTTAAAAGCGTCACGTTCTCCAAGTTTAAAAAAACCGATGTTCGCTCTCAACTGATTCAGAGTATGAAGAATGGGAGACTTGAACCCGCCTGTTATTGGTGCGCTGAATTAGTTTGCGCTGGACATTTCATGGAGATTTGGGAAATCATATTGCACTATGCAGGGAAACACATTCATTTAGGAAACCCGAAAATTGTCAGTTATTTGGAAATGCGGTTTGCGATATTCAAAAACGTTGTCACCCAAGGACAATTTTTGAATGAACTCCAACTGCGCAATAATCCCACCATTCGCAAATTATTCGCCGAAATCATTACCATTCTGACATTATCAAATCGTAAACATAGTTTTGAACCCCTTAAAATAAATCGCGAAGAAGAATTTGACATGACCCAAATGCCGGAACGATTAAAAGCCCCTTCCGTGGAGTATGCTATGCCGATCTTTAAAAAAGACGACCCAAGAGAACTCTTTATTGCTGTCAATGAATTCTGTTACCATTTGTCACCGGACGCAACAACCACGATAGGTGCGAGTTATTGGATAGAGTGGATGATCGACTTTGAAGCCGTTTGTAAAAAAAAGAAGACGCCATGTATTTGTGACCGCAGACTTGATGTTCCCGTTGAAAAAAAATTACAGGGAGATGTCGTCTGGATTCTATGGGATGCCCTTTTTTATTATTGCGAAAAAAAGAACAATCCCTTTATCGATAAACTCATGCGAGGGTTGCGTGCCATTTTTTGTATAAAATACACAACTGCGTCGTGTAAAAAGCGGCGATTTTTGTTGTATTTCGCCGTTGCATTATTGAAAGAGACTGTTCCGACAAACATTGATTTGATATCTTTGCAAAACAAAGTGGTTCTCGAGAACATTCTATCGAAAATTGATCACATATACAAACAAATTAAAAAAAATGAGGAAACACCAAGAACTGAATATCTGTTTTCGGGATTAGAACGCGAGAACAATTTCGATAAATCGATGCGAAGATTAGATGCATTGAATGCCGCAGACAATCTATTTTCGAAAAAAGATTCATAATGGAACCATATTGTCGCTCCTATAAACAACATAAATATACGGTTGCATGCAGTATATATATTTATGTCTATACCAAACTGCACCTTAACAACAGCATGTTTTTGTTTAAAAAATGAACATGACGGTGCGCGTTCCCTTTCCGAAACCATTGATTCCACCAATTCCCTATTGAAACTCCCACTTTATTTGGTAATCTATGGCGATGCACAAACAATTCCCTTGTTGAAAGAGAGGCGAACCGCCTACGGATTCGCGTCGTTGACTGTGTTTATAGAAACCACGTCATCATGCTTATGGAGTTTTCAATACTTGGAAAAAGTGCGTCGAAACAGAGAACTCTATTTTCCATCTCGAGATGCGAGAACAAGCGCCGAAACACATTTGGTAACATGTAATAAATTCAATTTCGTGTTAGAAACGATGGACTCCAATCCATTCTCTACCACTCGATTCGGGTGGATCGATGCTTTTCTTGGGAAGGATACCGTGAAAATATGTGAAAATTACGAGCCTCGCATTATTCCATGGATATTATCCAACATTTCCGATAAGTTTCAAATCCAGGTTCTCAATGTTTGTGATAAAAAATACAAACAGAAGGAGAACAAACGAGAATATTATAGTCAATATCAATGGGTTGTGTGCGGTGGATTTTTTACTTGCGGAACGGAGATCGGTCGTAAGATATTGTCGCGATTGAATGAAATTTTTGTAGAAACTACGAACATGGGCTACGGTCATGGTGAAGAAATGTTTTATTTGGAAGTTCTCGATGAATTTCCTAACGACATTTCCAAGTCCTATGGTGATTATGGGCAGATGCTGAATAATTTTATTTACCCATCTCGTAATCTACATTATATTTACTATTTTATATTGAAAAAATATATGGAAAAGGAGCATTGGCGGGATGCATATGCTTGTTCGGTAGCATTGATTGGTTCGATAGAAAACCATCTTGTGAACGATACGCCTGACTTGATTGCACATATTCTTATTGACCACTTTATTTCCGCGTATTATTATGTTCCCGTGCAATGCAATGACATTTCTAAAAAAATAGAATCCCTCTTTCTGAAAAACCCGGAGTTGAAACGCCTCTTTGATGCTGAACATTATCGTATCGAATGGTATCGTAACTCGATACAAGAAATTTATGGACAAGCTAGCGAACAAGCTAGCGAACAAGCTAGCGAACAAGCGAATGCGCCGACCTGAACCCTATAATTTGTAATTACACTTTGATAATTGTAATTACAACTGCATATATAGAGTCATTGTATGAATGTAATTTAAGAAAAATATGCAGTCCATGTATATACATGACGTCGATTGTCCCCCAAACCTTTGTGGTATACAGTAAGCCGCGGTTCATATCTTTTCCTGACGTAAGTGCAGTTAGCACAACATTCACGACGACAAGTGATGTATTAGTTCCTCAATTAACGGACGGTGAATATATATCAGTAATCAACGACACGAACACGGTTCTCCATTCGATAGGAGAAGTGAAAATGAGTTTATATACAGATGCTAGCGGGACAGTTTTCGCGGTCGATTCAAGCGGAAACACCATCGATAATAAATCGGTTGCCACGACAATATATACCTATCCCTACGTCGACGCAAGCGGAAATGCACAGGCCGGTTATTTGACAACGTATTTCAGTGATGGCACCTATTTTGGCAATAATGATATAAATAACGCTGCATATTGGTATACATTTTATGGTCTAGATCAATCCCCAAAGCAATATACGTAGTCAGGTCAGCGACTGTCAATAAAAATGAAATAGATTTGTGTTCGATTTCATTTTTTCATATTATGGTTATGGTTAAAAAGATCCAAAGCTGCTACCCAACATGGCATTCGCAGGAGCCGGCCCCGTTGACATCATCTCTCCCATTCCGCCATTTCGGCCCATCATATTGTCATATCCTTCCAATGGTCCAGATTGACGACTTGTGGCAACCGGCCCCGGTGGGAAAATGCCCGTTTGCACATGGCTATTATCTAAATAATCAGCTTGGCTAGGCGTGTGTCTAGAAACAGGTTGGCTCACGCGAACGCCGTTTTTGACGACTTCTTTCTTTTCGCTCGGACCATTCCATAATTCATTCAGACGATCCACCAATATATTCACTTTTATACCCAATTTCGTTTGAATACTTAATACAAGAATCAAAAATGCTAAAATCACATTTGTAAGGCTTAAGCTTTCATATTTGAAACCGCTATACGTGGGAAAATAAGTAATCATGCGGTGAATCAATATAATTCCACAAAACATCATAGTGAGTTGAATAAAGATTTCGACTAAAAGTTCCAAACTCGATTTCTCAGGGTCAGCCTCTGGCAAAAAGCGTTGGATCAACTTATTTAATCCGACCACCGGGAGAACACCCATCAACGAATATTGGACAACGTTTAATATTTCTGCTTTTCCTTCTTCTGTGGTTGAAAATACGTGGTTCAAAAATGATTTCTTTGTAATATCTTTTGTTTCTTGTAAAACTTCCATGATATAGAAATTGATTAGAAAAAATAATTTCAATACAATGATTTAGAGAAACGGTGATACTAAATGTATTCTATAGAGTTTGATACGAATGAGCCAAGCGATTGCATCTGCCAGAAATAGACGTGCGTTCAACACGCCTAGCACCGCCGTTCCCGGGTCCGCACCAGCGCCGTCTTCTCAAGGACAAGTCCAGCCCAACGTCAACACGCAGGGGTTGACATTACCGCAAGTCATTGCGCTAGTCGACAAGCGTTTAATTACGCTAGAAACGTTCATGAAGGAAACCAATGCGCAGTCCGCGTCTGCTTCTGGTGATAGTATCAAGTTGACAGCATCGATTCCTATCCCTGAAATTCTCGACGAATTCAACAGTCGTTTCGAGATTTTGGCACAGGAACTTGACACCATAAAGGATGTTGTTCTGAAACTCCAGTCCTATACCATGGAGGTAAATAAGATGCTAGTGGATGAGCGTGTTCATGTTTTTTCTGAACTTGGGAATCATAGTTCAAATCTTACTGGAGACAGAGACAGATCCATTACCATCGACCGCGATATTACTCTCGACAACTCCGCACAAAGAGAATCCACCAGCATGGACCTCCGCGGGCTTGTAAGCGAAGAGTTGCATTCCACGCTTTCGTCGTTGTAAAAAATAAATTAGTTAAAACTATACAAAAAAAACAATACTACTATTATAACTACTATGGAAAACAACACGGAACTTAAAAGTAAAATACATGAAATTAAAAACACTTTTTACGAAACATCTGGTAAAAATGTTTTCTTCAAAAAGGAACAAAAATTCGAATGCGCGGGCACGATATCAAAATCGATTGGGCTAGATGAAATGATCAAGAAAACGTTTTATGTTTTACCCAATACAAATAAGGTATACGCCGACTATTCAGTTTTCAAACTCTACGCCACGCCTGATACATTCGACTATATTTCCACAAAGTTGATTGATTTGTTGAATACTGTTTCTTTAGATGGGGCTTACGAATTGCACATTAATCTAGAATCATTTACTATATCTGCCTACGAAAGATACAAGCAATTTATTACGATCTATTGTAATAAATGTTTGTCTTATGGATCGTCACAATCTATTTCTATGTCAAAGATGGTTATTTATAACACGCCACTATTTATAGATTCTCTTTCCAGAATTTTACGCCCAGTTATGCACCCCGACGTTCCGAATCGAATTGCGTATTATAAAAAAAACGAAAGTCCTCTTCTTTTATTGCAATTATTAACAACGCCGCCATGACTCCAGACGATTCACTTATTAAACCAATGCAACGTAGAAACATAGATCAATATATCCGATTCAAACGACATCGATGGTGAATTGTCCTTTCCGCAATACATTTCATTTGGATCAGACCCAATATAGGGCTTCTCCAGGCCATTCTCTGTATTCGACAAGAGCCGCCATTCCATTACTCGAAATGGATAATCCGATGGAAGTTCAAGAGCATATACTAGGTTTCGTTCTACCAACAACTCGGGGGTGTCTACATCATCATCGTTACGTATGCGCTCTATCGCCGTAATCGTTAGTTTCATTTTTGTATAATATTCTTCATCGCGTTCCAACCGAATATTTCGGAGAACATAATGATCTGAATTTTTATATCCAAAATATTCATGCATTTTGGATATATCACAGCCCATCTTGTCAAATGCCGCAAATAGGCGTTTCATATAGGAAATAAACCGCATTGTTTTTTTTGATGTCGGTTATTACATGTCGATGTTTTCGTTCAATTTTTTTATTTTTTGAGAACAAATGCTCTACTTTGTGAAAAAATTGACTTAAATAGTTACGGAGTTGTTCATTATACACCAATCACAAAATGAGAATTGTTTTGAAAAATGCGGCAAAGGCCGAATGCTTCTGCACTCTGTTTCAACATATCAAGTTATTTACCGACCATATCAATATTATGTTTGAGCATGGTCGTGTATATATTCAGTCCATGGATTCAAGCAGAGTGAGTATATTTGAAATCGACTTGCCGACCACATGGTTTGATGCCTATGAACTAGAAAATCCCGCAACGATTGGCATTAGTTCGTCCATGCTATTTAAAGTGTTGAATACGCGCGACAAAGCCCAAGAAATGTGTTTTATGGTGCAAAACGAGGATCCAGACAAGTTGGAAGTTCATTTTACATCCGATAACAAAAGCGTATTTGATAAACATTTTGAATTACCATTGATGGAATTGGAGTGTGATGTCATGGATATCCCGGTCACCGATTCGCAGGCCGAACTGACATTGCCGTCTATGAACTTTGCAAACCTAATTGCACAATTGAGATTGTTTGGAGAAACATTGGAAATCAAATGCGATGAAGAAAAAATAGAGATGTATTCTCTGAGTTCTGAACTCGGAAAAATGACGGTGGATATTGACATTGACGATCTCACGGAATATTCGATCAACGAAGGACAGAGCGTTAAACTATCCTTTAGTCTAACCATTTTGCAAAATATTTGTATGTATTCAAAAATCACAAAGGAAATCGAATTGAAACTGACAGAAAATTTCCCATTGAGTCTTACTTACAAGTTAGGCGAGGGCGGGGGTCGTATGTCCTTTTACTTGGCACCCAAACTACAAGAGGATTGATGTTCCATTGCGTTACAAGAAACATAAAATATATAGACGACATATGTATACTATACGAAATTCTATACATATGTCAGCCATTTTCAATATCGTATTGTTTTTTATTGTATTTTGCATTTATACACACATCGTCCATCAACTCAAAAAAAGCGAGGATTTAGAGATATACGAAATGGATTATGTTTCGAATGTGCATTTGCAAGAAGTGTGTGATGTGAAACAGCCTGTCTTGTTTGAATACCAATCTATTGCACCGTCCTTTTTTGAACGATTGACTATAGACCATATTTCAGAGGTTGGTGGTGCACATGACATTAAAATAAAGGATATTCAAGATTATTGGAAGTCGGACGAAACCGTGGACTACGCTATCCTGCCATTTCAGTCCGCATTCACACTCATGACGTCAGATACTCAATCGAATTATTTCACAGAAAAAAACGAAGATTTTCTAGACGAATCGGGCCTGGCTCATCTATTTCAAGAAAACAATCAATTTTTGAAGCCGTACATGACCCTGCAAACAAAATATGATGTATTGATGGGGTCGCGAAACGTTCATACGCCATTGCGGTATCATACGGAATACCGTAAATTTATATTCGTAATGGCAGGAAAAATTAAAGTGAAAATGACACCGTGGAAAAGTGGAAAATATCTCTATCCCATTCATGATTATGACAACTATGAATTCAAAAGTCCAGTTGACGTATGGAAGCCACAACGCAAATATTTACACGAAATGGATAAGATTCGATTTTTAGAATTTGATATTTCCGCTGGACACGCGTTTTATATCCCCCCATATTGGTGGTATAGTATAAAATATTCGGACAGCACAGACAATCTTTTATGTGGAATCACCTACAATTCGATTATGAATTGCGCCGTGAATCTTCCGAACTGGGGCCTTTATTTTTTGCAACAGCAAAATATTCATAAAAAACTTTTGAAAACGATTGACCTTACACAAACCATAGTCGATGCATCGGCACAAGAGTTGGACAACGATGAAAACTCCACCGAAAAAACGGTGGCTGGGATAAAAATAATCGAACCCGTAACTATAGATGTAAACGCACAAGTGTAAACGCACAAGTGTAACGCACAAGTGTAACGCATTCTTTATTCTTAGTCATTCGATAAGCGCTCTTGGTGCTTATCGATTGCCACCGATTTTAATACGTTGCTCACCACCTTTTCTATGTTTTTTTCCTGTTGTTCCACTGTCCCGCCTGTAGAATTCATGCCAATTTGAATATATTCATTGTATGCCTTAGAATCCAATATTAAAAAATCAGGGTTCTCCTCTGCCCATCGCGATAATTGTGCCAAATTTTTTCGAGCAACAATATTGACCAAGCGCTTCATGCTCGCTTTGTCGTCACTCTCTTTTTCCCATGTATTCGCATTCTTTACATATACAATCTCACGTTTCACGTCCGTGCAGTGCAACGGTCGTTTATATATATCCACCTCTCTCAACTTGTCCAATAAAATGGTTGTGATTCCTTCCACAAACCCCACTTTTCCCGTATGCACAAGATCGCTCACCTGCACATGTAACGTATTAATAAAATCAGCCAGGTTAAGTGCGTTTTTACACTTTTCATTCAAGAAAACATTCAGATTAAATTGATTGTTCACTGTATTGTTATTCGTGGTGTTGTTCGTGATTGTAGGTGTCGTTTGTTTCGACATTTCCATGAACTTTTCCATGAACTTTTCGGTGAAATTTTCGGTAAAGTTCTCAATAAATGCGGCGTTTTGTTGATTGTTTTGACGAATGACCTCGGACAATATTTCTTTCATGGATTCTTTCCCTGTAAGTTTGTAATCCGATTTGGATTCGGATTCTGTTGACGAATTGCTATCCGTCTTGTTTACGGCGAGAACGTCTGTGCAACATTGTTTGTGTTTCAACAATGCCGCTCTATTTTGAAATGATTTATCACAGTGAGAACAAGTCACGCATTTTGATATGTTTGTTTTGTGTTTCGCAGTCATTTCGTGTTTTGTGAAATCTGTTCGATTATTCGTATTATATTTACATGCGTCACAATAATATTTCGAAGTTTGCCCTTGCGTTTCTACTTCGACACAGGAAGCCGTCACATTTTCTTCTCCTCCTTCGTCTTCTTCTTCATTAGAATCGATGCTTTCTTGTGCAAGGTTCTCCCCATATTCGTCGTTTTTTAGAGAACTTTGTGCGGTTTCGCGATATTCGCGCTCTTTTTGAAGAGCATCCTTTTTGTCATTACACACACACCTTGCAATTTCGATCATATCCCAGTTGTCCCAACCTCCATGATTAAGTATTGTAGAATATATCTGAACTAATTCTGGTGATGTTGTCGACGCGTTCCACCCTTTGGCACACGCTGTTTTATGTGTATATTTCCGTTGCACAAAATTGGTAGTATGTCCAATATAAGCGTCTTTTATAGTGTCATCTTTACATATAAATTTATATATAATCGTATTTGAATAGTCAATCTCACGCTTTGGCATAGTATACTATAGAGTGACAGATAATTCTTGTGATCTTATCGCACTATAAGATTATTTGGGATCTTATTGGCGACTTTTTGAAACAACTGCATATTTTCTCTCATGCATGTCAGATGAAACCATTTATGAAGCGACGGTTGATAACAATATTGGTAAACGTCGGAGGAAAAAGTCGCTAAACGAGGGGAGATTGCGACAAATCTTATAGCGGGTCTGATTTTCAGATATTTCTTGAAAAAAATTGTGCAGTCACGTAAAAATTATTTTTTCTGTTTTTACTGCATTATCGAGTAAAATCGTTTTTTCATATTTTTCTGTTTAGAGAAAGTCCTTGAGATTTTGAAAATGGACATTTATAAATGTCCAAAATCAGATTCCTCGGACACTTTCTTGTTTTCGATTTTTCGGAGTCTTTGTTTTTACGTAAAAATTCTATAGTCGAAATGTGTCGTTCTTTTCACACCGATGTCCCCGAATATGAATATCTTTTGATAGTGAATCCCGGTCTCTTGTGTCATGAATCGCAATTTGGTCGGTTATGCGGCGAATTACTCGTAACATAAGTATAATCAGTCCTACAATTATAACATAGTTAATAATAAATCTCAGAAGCATGGCAACTTTGTGTATGCAACCATACATTCTACGGGCATTCAATTTTTCTCATTATACTATATTGGTTTCTATATAGTATACAATGTATAAATTCACAAAACAAATTCTGGTTGCTGCGTTTGTTATGCTTGCGCTGGATTTCTTGTATTTGTCCATCAATAAGGCGAATTTTGAGAACCAAGTGATCGGTATTCAAAAAGTGGTGATGCAGGTTCGTTATGCACCCGCTATTCTCTGTTATGCATTTTTGATTAGCGGATTGGCCTATTTCATACTCCGACAACATCGCCCAGTCACAGATGCGTTTTTATTAGGGGTATTTGTCTATGGTGTGTTCGATTTGACCAACAGTGCCATCTTCAAAAAATGGTCACCCTATTTAGCAATGATGGATACCTTGTGGGGTGGCGTATTGATGGCGGCGACTACACAAGTTGTATATACATTGGTATAGAGTAGTCTGTTTCGATGTAACATGTGATTTCTACAATTTCATATCCATGATATATCGTATCACGAATGTAAACAATACAACATGTATACCAAACCCAAATAGAGTAGGGCACCCATTTTTAGACACAATCGGTCCGACTAAACTTTCCAAAAGATAATAGGCCCATGGATTGAAAAACAGCAATGCTACAACTGTAGTGTAAATAGTAAATCTCCACTTGTCATAATAGGTGGGATTCGCCATTATGTATATATAATAGCATAGCAATATAATATTTATACAAGAGCAGTCGATTCTTTCTTTTTATCGATCACAACTGCTTTCAGAATATTGGTAACCACCTTATCAATGTTCTTCTCCTGTTGTTCTACTGTCCCGCCCGTAGAATGCAATCCGATTTGAATATATTCATTATAGGCTTTCGAATCTAACACCATAAAATCGGGGTTCTCCTCAGCCCACTTTACAATCTGATCTAAATTCTTTTTCGCAATGCGATTCACCATACATCTCACCCTCGACTTATCGTCGTTTTCCTTTTCCCATGCATTCTCATTCTTTATATACACAACTTCGCGTTTCGCATCCGTGCAATGTAATGGTCGTTGATAGACATCTAGTTCTCCCATTTTATTCAGCAAAATGGTGGTAATCCCCTCTACAAACCCCACCTTTCCTGTATGCACCAGGTCGCTGACCTGGACTTCTAGTGAATCTATAAATTCTACCATATTCAGTGCATTTTTACACTTCTCGTTCAAGAACACATTCAAATTGAATTGATTGTTGACTGTATTGTTATTCGTGGTATTGTTGGTTATCGTAAGCGATGGCGCAGTCGACATCTCCATAAACTTCTCCATAAATTTCTCCGTAAATTGTTCAATAAATGCCACATTTTGATGGTTGTTTTGTTTCGCAACTTCAGATAAAAAATCTTGTATCAAAACTGTATTTTCGGCGGACGAATCGATATGGTCACATGGTGTATCCAGTGGTTGCGATTTTTCACACTTCTTTTTATGTCGCCAAAGGGTTACTCTAGATGAAAAAACCCCACTGCATTTTATGCAGGCATGTCGGAGCGACACTGTTTGATGGTCGATCTGAATATGGTCAGGGGTTTTTTGAAACAAAAGTGAAACATTTCTCCCATGTTTCAGAGTTTTCTCATGACGTATAAAATCTTTCTTGTTACCAGTTATGAAGCCACATGCGTCACAATTATATCCAGAATTTTCTGATGCAGTGGGGTTTTTTGAAACAAAATGAAACATCTGAGATATCTCTAGATAAATGTCCACCAGATCTGACCGCCCCCACAAAAATCGTCGAAAAATTATGCAGTCGCATAAAAATTATTTTTTCTGAATTTACTGCATTATCGAGTAAAATGAAAAAACACGAATTTTCTGTTTAGAGAAAGTCCTTGAGATTTTGAAAATGGACATTTATAAATGTCCAAAATCGGATTCCTCGGACACTTTCTTGTTTTCGAGTTTTTGATGTCTCTAGAAAATACGTAAAAAATATATATAACACAATCGCAATTTCAAATACATAATAGGAAACAACCCCGTAATACTTACACCTCCGTTTTCAATACCAGCCGTTTCTTAGGTCGTGGTGGAACCTCAATTTCAACGCCAAAACGGTCGCAAAATTCCAATATGCTCATCTGGCTATCGCCAGGATTGCCAATGCACCGCGTTTTTACGTCAAGTGATTGTTCATCGGGATTGTATGCCCATTTGTCATAAAATTTTTCCTCCGCGTCTTCATTCGGAAACGTCACCTGTTTTGTTTCGTGACATAGTTCGCCAACCAATCGGTCTTCCCATAGGGGAGAACGAGAAGCATAATATAACCAATGCTTTACATAATACTCATGCATGATGTCGTAGGACAGTTCAAATTCAAACAATCTTGATATATTACTACGAATTGGATATCTACATGCAGACGACAAAATACGATAAGGGGGCATGCATCCCGACGCCATCGTTTTATATTTTTCAATATAGTCGTCGTTTACTACAATATTCATTGTTTTTTTACTACACATAGTGACCTGTTCCGATGGTTTACATTTTACTTGACATATGGTCTCGACAAACTTTGATACATCATATGACTTATGTATCAAGGACACAACAATCGATGCGAAACACCAATCTAGATTCGGGTCCACAGTCCATTGATTCACCATTTTACGAAGAAACACCGAGAACGTAGGATTTTGCCCCTGATAAAACATCACATATATGGATTCTATAAACTGCATAGACTCTTCTTGAAATCCCGAATAATAGAGCTCATATCCCCAGAATAACGCCTCATCCAGTTGTCGTTCCAATAGCGCAATCAAAAACGAATGTTTCACGTTATATTTTGGATAAAGATATCGAGTGAATACCAATGTGGATTCGTCGACCGCCATTTCGTTGGTATAGTTTTTATCAAGTGTAAATCCTGATAAAAACATTCAATTTTTCGCAGTTTTATTCCGTCATATCATTGTTCTGATCCGAAAAATTATGCACGAACCGCTTATAAAACGACTTGTATGTATTCTGTAACTTATCAAATCGCATATTAAATTTCCCGTCCATATATCTCATATCAATGTTTTCAACAATGAGTTTATCTTGTAACATCGTTTTATACATCATATTTTCAGTAACCATATCCCCCAATGGATTATTCCAAAAATTACGATACGTTTTGACGAACAATTTACTCTTGGTTTCTGTAATGGGTAGCGCAAACGTAATCACTGTGCTCACCAAATCACCAAACATGACGCGTGCAACCGTAGTATGCGGTAAAATAAATTCGTTTTCTATGCGGAGTTCTTTATATCCAAATGCCTTTCGGGCAATGGATTCTTCGCCCGCCTCATAGAGATACGACGTTTTATAATGATAAGGCCCGACCAAACGTGGTGGATGTTGTTCTGTTGGCGCGGGGCGCTTGGCGTTCCCAAAGGTATGAACAAATCCAATGTGCATAACATCCAATGAATTTTCGCTTAAAATACGTGAGTAGCAATTAAAATCCATATTTAAAAACACCACAGAATCATTACGCGCAATCTCTTCTTCTACAAAAAAGGTTTCGACAAATGGGTTTCCGGTAAAATTATCGATTTTGTTCAGCCCACTATATGCGTTTAAATATACCCATCCATTTTTCTCAACCACATTATATTTGGTAACATCGTAAACCGGGGACGGACGAAAACAAATACCAGGCACTTTTGTTAAAACACCATTCTCGTCAAATTCGTATCCATGGTATGGACAAACGACATGGTTGTTACAGACTTTTCCTTTCGATAAGGACGCGCCCTTGTGAGAACATACGTCATCCAATCCAACATAGGATTGGTTTTCGTTTTTCCAAACCACATAGTTTTTATTCCAAATTGTTGCTTTTATTGGTTTATTGGTTAGAAATTGTGAACTTTCACCAATAACATACCACTGTAAATCATATTTGTTCTGTTCTGTTAATTCGCGATAATCGAGTTTAGGATAATCAATGATTTTAGAAGAAGGCGCCTGATTTGACCTGTCGAATATATTTATTCCTGACTTTGAAATTTTATGTAGAAACGGGACAAACCCATGAGAGAACCCAGATATAAAAATTGCAAAAAAGAAAGAGATGTGGTGCATAATGGATAGATGTTTTGTAAAATAATCTCTATATATATTATAGAGATTATTTCCGCAACGGCACGCTATACCATGACAAACAAAACAAGGCGAAACGCGGGACGCAATCAACGCAAAACAAGAAGAGTGCGGGGTGGTGAAAAGGGGGTTCTCATGGAAAAAGAAGGCGCGAGCAATGCCAGAAAATCTTATATTGTGAAAATGTTTCTCGAATTGTTAACCATGGTCAAATTGTATCATTGGAAAACAAAGTCCTATGCTCAACATAAAGCAACCGACGAGTTATATAGTAAATTAAATGAGAACATTGACACGTTTGTTGAAATTTTATTAGGAAAAGATGAATCGCGTGTAAAAATGGTGGAAAAAAAATTACGACTGTTGGACATGGCAACCCTTTCGGATTTTAAATCACGTATTTACGAATATCGTAATTTTTTGGTAAAAATGAGCACCTATTTTCACGGAAAAAAAGATAGCGACATCTTGAATGTTCGCGATGAAATATTGGGCGATTTGAACCAATTTTTATACTTATTGACATTTGATAAATAGGTGTCCACCCAGTTCTTTTTTACTTACGTGGCATAGTTGGACAACATCCCATGTATCGTAGGAAGATACCTAAGATCCGAGGGATATTTTCCGTGACATTGATTGTAAAGTTGAGAACCAGGCAATCTTCGTTTTCGAAATATAAGTTTCCGGCGGGCGAACACCTTCTTCCAATGTCTTTGTATCAGTCGTAACCAGTGTGTTTTCACCAACGCGGAATAGGTGCCGTTCGGTAAAACATTCAACTTCATGATTTCAATCTTGGGACGAGAACAATGGAAGATACTATATTCTTTCAAATACGTCAGCACATTTTGGTAAGGATGACGAAAGAACGACCGGTTCGATATAGAATTCACAAAAAGAATCGTGTTTCGAGACAAATATGTATTACATAAGCCAATATAATAGGTTTGGTCTATTTTTGTGCTCTCCATGTGAAAGTCATCTTCTCTATAAATATTGTCGATTTCGTATTCCAGTTCATCCGCAATGTCAAATTCGTCCTCGCTATCTGTTTCTACGTCGGAATCCATCATTACCAACTCATCAGCATCAGAGGAATCTGAATATAGATCGACCATCTTGACTACACTTTTTGCCTTATATATATGTATATATGCATGTTTTTGTATATATAAATAAAAACCCACCGAAGTTCAATTTTTCTACCCTTCGAAAAATCCAGCAATGGTTTTGAAATCTGTTTCACAAACCATATCCGAGCCATATGTAAACAATAATGTCCAAAATCGCAATAGACTGTCATGATATATTTTCCCAATCGCGTTCATTTGATCGGATAAAGATAGATGTGGTTTTGCGTCCCAATGTCCTTTGTTCGGATAAAATGTGTCCAATAACCTTTCATAGGTTGATTTTGGATGACGGCGAATAAGTTCTCGACACACGCGAAAACAAGGCCCGTGTCCGAATTCGACACCCACCCAAGTGTCTGGCATTTTCGCCCCGTCTCCATATACCATTTCAAAATAATCCATGATACCATAGGCGTGCACATCACCCACGGCTTGTAACCGTTTATAGGATTTACCTTGATATTCAATATCTTCCTGAAGAACCTTGGGCAATCCCACAAAATCCGGGTTCTCCCCATATACTTGCAATTTTAAATGCTGTCCTATATTCAAATATTTGTATTTGTCCAAAAACAGAGGTAGATTGATATCGTCGTCCAAAATGCGGTCGTTAATATTCGATTTTGTAAAATAAATGTGGTCCGGTAAATCATCATAGTGTTTCACGATGTGATATAAAAACGCATAATCGCAACGACCAATGTCCGGCACTTCAATCAATCTATACTTGGGTGTATCTTCGATCACGCGTTCTTCAGCGTCCAATGGCATTTCCGGATTTTTCGAATAAATATGTATTTTTAAATCGTATTTTAAAGCAAATTGTTTCAGAATATCGATATCATAATGAAAAGAATTGGGTGAATCCGATGCGTTATCATTGAATTTCACGGAGGTTACGATTTCCATGAAAAAATTTGTAATCTATCTTTTTTATAAAAACAATGTAGTTTTATATATTTTACTTTATATAATGAGTTTTTGCACATTTGTGACTTACTAGTCGCATATGCAACGTTACACAGGACATTTTCAATGACCGAAGGTGGAAATGTTTCAGAGTGTAAAAATCATTGAACGATGGATCGCATATTTTAGACAATATGAAATAAAAATACCCCCTATAATATATAGTATACAGAATGTCATCCTATGATGCGGCAATTCGGAACAATATTCGGGACCCTTTCTATCGCGATAAACATGAGACGGAACGTCGCGCACAGGAAATGAAGCGAAATCAGGAACGCGAAGAACAGGATAAACAATGGGAGAAAAAATGGGCAGCAGAAGATGCAATAAAAAAGGGGGAGAAAGAAACCTGGAAGACGGCTCCTGGTAAATCGTTGTGGGGAGTGGGCGGAAAAAGTAAAAAATTGTCTCAAAAGAAAAAAAGGAAAACTTTACGTAAAAAACGCAAGCTCTGTAAGAAATAATCGACGATCATAGCGCAGTTAGTTTCACCGAATCTATATACAAACATTTTACCATAATAATTATAGCAAAATGTCGAATCATTTTTCTATGGGATAAAAATGGTGTGTATAATTGAATATTGGGTTACGCATTAGACATACAAACTTTGCGAGGTCGCCACGTATTTCAAGACCAGCCCTTCAATTTCATTTAATTTATATAACACATCCACCCTGCCCGCTTGCTCACAAACAGAGACCAATTCTCTGGATATAGTAACCAATTTCAACATGGCCTTTGTAAAGTCACCAATCGAAATTGACTTCTCAGCAACTGCAGTTTGAATAAAATATTTACATTCTGCTTCCGTTGAACATCTGCACCATTGCATAGATAATTCAATGAGGTCAAATAAAACGGCATCTTGGTATTTCAATCCAGACCGGATATCCCGGTCGATTTCGCATTGTTCATAGTTTTCATAGAGGGCCACGATATGTTCGATATTACGTTTCAACTGTAAGTCGGCGATCAAGGGTCGGCTCATCTTTTCATCCTCCGGTATCTTGATATCTGTGAAACATGACAACAGCCCCACGAATTGTATCGAGGACAACCCTTCAAAATAATTAGATTCCACCATGAATCTGGAGAGAACCAGGGGGTGAACCTCTGCAATGTTA
>Ga0209550_10000259_pt1 | contig 47751 bp, 41 predicted proteins | sample LauGreSuBDMM15SN_2_FD_187567 | JGI IMG/M metagenome (GOLD analysis project Ga0209550, IMG submission 187567) | Freshwater lake microbial communities from Lake Michigan, USA - Su13.BD.MM15.SN (SPAdes) (version 5) | ecosystem: Environmental > Aquatic > Freshwater > Lake | place: Lake Michigan...
GTGAATCTACCAACTATTTCTGCCAAGCAATTTTGGATAGCTGCAATTATTTTGCACCTATTGGGCTTTTTGCAAGCTTGGCATACGGGCAGTATTTATTTGGTTGATTCTATTGATTACTTGTCGCAAGCAGAAAATATCAAACTACATGGAAGTTTATATGCTGCCCCTTGGCAAGGTCCAATAAAACCAGATTACTACAGCTTTCGCCCTCCCGTATATGGTTTTTTACTATACTGCATCAAAGCATTGGTTCAAACCGATTATGCTATTTTATTTTTGCAATTGCTCATTAGTTTAAGCACCATTTGGGGCGTACTAAAATTTGCCAAAGAACTTGGCCTGAACCAAAATACAACAAGACCCATACTCCTCCTCACATTGATTCTTTATCCTTCTCAAATAATCCATTGCAATTTTGTGATGAGCGATATTTTGTTCCAAAGCTTGCTGTTTTGGGCCTTCTATTTTACCTATAATTTATGGTCTGAACCAAATGTTAAAAATAGCATTCTTGCTACGCTTTTCTTGGGGCTAGCAATGCTCACAAAGCCAGTTGCATTTCTCTTGGGTATGAGCATCGCCCTCATTTTATGCTTAGTATTTTTCAAGAAAAACTACTTCAAATATTTATTGCCATTTTTAATTCTACCGCTAATTTTTCATACCTTTTCTACTTACAATAAAAGCATTACAGGTTTTTACCATTACTCCTCTGTTACACCCATTTTTGTGCTTAAATACATGGCCAAATATACCAATGGCCAAATTCATGGAGAAGCCTATGCCGACTCAATTCAGGGGCGAATCATGGAAACTGCAAACGCCGCTAAAACATACCAAGAGCGCTATGAATATATGAACCAAAAAGGCCAAGAAATATTGTGGCAAGAACCGGCAACTTTTATTTGGTTCAACCTAAAAGGTTGGCTTGCCTTTATGCTTGATCCAGGAAGATTTGAATGGGTGCATTTCCTCAATCTTGCAGAAGGAAATTATTTGGGATTGTACCATGTTATCAATACGCAAGGTGTGGTAAATGGCATCATTCAATTTGTATCAAATGCGCCCTTAGGTTTATTGTTTATTTTGCTCATTTGTTTCATCAGTAATGTAATCATAGCCTGGGCACTTTTGCACACACTCTTCAGTAAAAATTGTCCTACGGTATTGCGCATTTGCATATTTTTGTTTGTAGCCTACATCATAGGTTCAACCGGCGTTCTGGGCCTCTCAAGGTACCGCATTGCTATTGCTCCTATATGTTGGTTGAGCCTATTTTATTTTATAACTTTTATCCATTCCAAAAGGCAGCATGTTACAAATTGAAAATCCATATGCACCTATGGAGGAAATTAAACTACCTGCTTTTGCCAACAAAGGAATATCCTTTTTTTTAAAGCGCGAAGACTTATCACATCCATTTATTTCGGGTAATAAATGGCGTAAATTAAAGTTCTACTTAATTGCGGCAAATGAGCAAAACAAAGATACACTTGTAACTTATGGAGGCGCTTATAGCAACCATTTATTGGCCACGGCAGCCGCTGGTGCAAAATATGGCTTTGCAACATTTGGCTTTGTACGTGGTGAGTTAGTTAAAAACCCCTTACTCGATTTATGTGAATTGTTTGGCATGAAATTAACTTTCGTTTCAAGAGAAGCTTATAAAAACAAAGACCAATTATTTTCTAGCAATTTTGGTTCGAACCAAAACGTGTTAAATATACCAGAAGGCGGTGGCGGACACACAGGCGAATTGGGTATGGAAGCAGTTATAGAAGATTTGCTAGTAGGACCTTGGAACCTAAAAATGGAAATAAGTAAGGAAAAGCAACATCCAGTTTTACATCTAATTACATCGGTAGGTACAGGCAGTTCGTTAAGAGGATTGCTCAATGGCATTCAAAGGCAACAACTGCCTATAAAAGCCCACGGCATTGTGGTATTAAAAGGTGCAGAGGAAATGGCAAATGATTTCTCCATGTTTGATTCAAACAATTATGAATTACATCACCAATTTCATGGTGGTGGTTATGGAAAAATTAACCAAGAAACCAAAGACTATATAAAAGAATTTGCCTCACAAACTGGTATCTTATTAGATCCAATTTATGAGGCAAAAATGATGATTGGGATTACTACCCTAATCAACGAAAACTATTTTGAACCAGGCGCTCAAATATGTGCTTTGCACAACGGCGGCTTGGTAGGCTTATTATCTGGTAAGGTTTAAAAGCTCAGGCTCATTAACGGTTACTGGATACTTAGCGCGCAATTCTTTTACCCATGCTTCCATTAAAAATTCTTGGTAATCACTTGTAACAAGACCTTTTGCTTCTTTCAAAGTTTTTGGTTCAGCCGGTATAATTCCTAAAACGTAATAGAACTTGTTGGCATCAGGATCAGTAATATCAACTACACCTTTGGCATCCCAAAGTTTGGCACCAGTTGCATCTGTTTTTTCTGCTTTAGCGTCTTTAGCAATGATGGCATTAGGCAACTTCTTGGTCATTTTCTTGAACACATCTGCCTCCGACTTACCACTGTTAAACATTTTAATGGTAGCTACTTTTGTTTTGGCATCAAGGCAATTAAAAGTTTCGTAATGCACGCGCTCTTTCCACATATATTTGGTTTTGCGGCCATTGTAAAACTCCTCTAATCCAGCAGTATCATTAATGGCTTTACCCCAAACTTTTTTATCGGTTAAATCAAACAACAAAATACCATCGTGGTATTCTGTCATGATGTTATTAAAATCAGGATATTTGGTTTCCAAAATACTTTCTTCATAAACCAAACATTTTTCATTTGACCAAGTGGTGAAATGATTTTTGGCAACCATAACCGAATTTTCTTTTTGGTGCACATCTTGATTTGCCTCTAAGTACTGGCCAAAATCAACAGCAGTGTATGTTTTATTGCCAATGGTAAACAATGGCTTTTTGCCCATTTTCTTTTCATCAAAAACCCAAGTAGCTTTGATAAAATTGGTATCTAATTTTGCAGTAAATTCATTTAAATTGGCAGTATATTCCTTGTAATTATTTTCTTTTTTAACACGCACAATCACAGCTGTTTTAGAGCCTTCTGAGCGCACATCGCGTGTTACTTTGTTTTTAATTACATCTTGCACATCCTTGTATTCGCCAAGCGGACGGTATTCTACAAACTTCACCATGTGCCAACCATAATCTGTCATAAATGGCTTAGAAACTTCATTGGGTTTCAAAGAAAAACAAACATCTTTAAACTCATCAGGGTAACCACTTAAGCTGGCAATCCAATTCATCATTCCTTTGTTTGCTTTGCTGGCATCGTCTTGAGAATATTTCTCTACCAAAGTATCAAAGCTAGTTCCTGCTTGAAATTCTTTATAGGCTGCATTCATTCTCTCACCAGCATTGCTGATTGTTTCAGAGTTTGAACCACCACCAGTTCTCACCATAATGTGTTGAACCTTTACCTCACCTCGTGCTGGCCTGCCATCATTTACACGCATGATGTGGTAACCAAATTGGGTACGGAACGGGGCGCTGGTTTGACCTTTATCTGTTTTGTAAGCAACATTCTCAAAAGGGTAAACCATCTGAAAAACGGTAAACCAGCCTAATTTGCCATAATTCTTTTTGGCCGATGGGTCATCAGAATATTTAAGTGCCAAGCTATCAAAACTCTCACCTTTTAAAATGCGTTTGCGCAGATCAGAAATCTTGTTAAAAGCTGCTAAGGTATCTTTTGGCGAAGCATTTGGCTCCACATTGATTAAAATATGGCTGGCATTTACCTCTAATTTCATGCGCTCGTAAGCCTCTTGCATTAAACCTTCGGTTACTTTCTTGTCATTTAAATAAGGAGCAGCCAATTGTTTGCGGTATCCTGCCAATTCTGAGTTAAACGCAGGATTGGTATCTAAGCTCATGGTAATTGCCTCCTTAACTTTCAACTTAAAGTTAACATATAAATCGAGGTAATCACGAATTTCCTTTTCTGTGGGTGGTGTTTTGTCTTTTCTATTCTTGTTCAACTGACGCAAAAACTCATCTTTCAAAACTGAATCGTTTCCAATGGTAAAAATAGTTGGATTTGGCTTTGCCACTTCTACGGCAACAGGCTTTTTGGCCGGAACATTTTTAGAAACTTTTTGAGCATTCACTGTAAATGCACCTAAACAACCTAAAAAACCTAGCAATAATGCGGTTTTCTTCATAAAATAATATTTTTAAAGTATGCAAAAATAAGAATTTGACGCACCCATACAAATAAACAAATGGTCTAACGCAAATTTTAATGAATAATTACCTTAATCTGGCAATTCCAAATGGTATAATAAAGGTTTAGCAGGACTAGCATCTGTTTCTAAACTGGCAATTTGTAGGTTCAAAAAGTAGGTGCCATCTGCAATTGAATTGGGAACATAAACCATTTCGCTTATGGTAGCCTCAGTTCTGGGAGCATTTGGGCATTGCCAAAAAGCTTTGTGAGCTAGCATGGCGCCTGCATCTTCCTCTGGATCCACACTTGGCAAATCAATTAACAAATGATGAATGCCTTTATTGGCAATAAGCGTGGCCAATTTTGGCTCAATATAAGTTGGGTTTTGCCCAGAATAGGTTTGAACCAATTTGGCTTCTGTATTTGGCAAAGTTCTAATAATCAATGCCTCAATGCCATCTGCTAATTGCTCCTCCACCCCATTTGCCAGTACAACCCTATTGCCATCGGCAAGTTGAACTGGCTCAAGTGTAATTACCTGCGCCACAAAATGAAATTGCTTCAAGCTCTGGTTGATGCTAATTCGCTCTTTGGTAATATGTCCGATACACTCGGTATGAGTGCCATTGCCGTGCGCATTGATGAACAGGTTTTCGCAATTAGCACCACTTCCCAAAGCCACAGAGCCAATAAAATCTCCAACTTGTATGGGTTCGAACCTAGGGCTTGGAATATGAAAGGCATTTGGATTGGCCGAACCACTAACCATTGAAATAGAAATATCTGTGGGTTTTGAAAAATCTACCTGATACTTTTTTTGCTGCCAATCAATAATTGCCTTCATTTTGCGTTCTTTAGGGCAAATATTGCATTTTGTTTCTGATTTATTATAAACAAGACCATTATATTTGAGGTTCAACAAAAGGATGAAGGCATACGAAAAAAAACGTTGGTGGAAGATCGCCATATTAATTGCAGCCATGTTTATTGGTGGCTTTTCTCTCTGGTACACCCAAACTTTGGTAAAAGAATTGGCGGTTCAAGAAGACAAAAAAATAAAACTTTGGGCCAATGCTACCAGGCAATTGGGCGCAGCTTCTGGCGAAATGGATATCAACTTCTTGCTAGATATCATCAAAGACAATGAAACCATTCCAACCATTTTGGTGGACGACAATGGCCAAATAATTAGTCATAGAAATCTTGATTCATTGAGGGCTTTAGATACTGCTTTTGTAAACGCAGAATTGGCTTTAATGAAAGAAGTTCATGAACCCATAAAAATTGAATATGATATGGTTAACCATCGTTACAACTATTTGTATTATAAAAATTCGCGCATACTCACAGCTCTTCAAACTTATCCATTTATACAGCTTTCACTCATCGCCTTTTTTGCCCTCATGAGTTATTTTGCCTTGAGCAGTAGTCGCAGAGCAGAACAAAACCAAGTTTGGGTGGGCATGAGTAAAGAAACTGCCCACCAGTTGGGAACGCCAATATCAAGCCTCCGCGAATGGCATAACCTGTTAAAGGAAACCGAAAAAGACCAACAAGAAGAAATACTCAAGGAGGTTGATTACGACATAAAAAGGTTGGAACTCATCACAGAAAGGTTTTCAAAAATTGGGTCTGAACCAATCCTTAAAGCAGAGAACTTGGATTTGGTGATAGAAAAAGCAATTGGTTATCTCAAAAACAGGGTGTCGAGTAAGGTTAATTTCACTGTAGAAATTGGTCAGCCAAACAATTGGGCCAATATCAATATTCCCTTGTTTGATTGGGTGATAGAAAATCTTTGCAAAAACGCCATTGATGCCATGGATGGAAACGGCAACCTTAGAATTGTTTTGAACCACGATACCGAAAAAGTATATATAGACATTACCGATACTGGCAAAGGAATTCCAAGAGGCAAGTTTAAAACCGTATTCAAACCTGGCTTCACCACCAAAAAACGTGGCTGGGGCCTCGGGCTATCGCTCACCAAAAGAATCGTCAAAGAATACCACAAAGGCCAAATCTACGTGCGCCACTCCGAACTCGGCAAAGGCACCACCTTCAGAATTGTGCTGGATGTAGCTTAGTTTGTTTTTTACTACAAAGTAACAAAGAAACAAATTTGCCGCGGAGGCTCCAAGGCACGGAGATTTTTTTTTATTTATATCGCTTCAATTTTTTACCAGCCTAATCTTGACATAGAATGGTAACCAATTGCCACCAAGGCTCCAAGGCACGGAGATTTTTTTAATTATTTAGTTTCAATTTTTTAAGCCTAATCCTGACCTAGAATGGGTCACATATTTATAGAACATCAATTTCCTATAAACATACGACCCTTTCTGGGTCGAAAAACCCAATTATTAAAAAAATCCTTGGTGCCTCCGCGCCTTGGTGGCAAAAAAAAATCTTTCCTTTGTTGCTTTGTAGTAAAAACCAACCAAAAAATCTTGGTGCCTCCGCGCCTTGGTGGCAACCACCTTCGCTAAAGCTACTGTGGTTGAAAAAAAAATCGTTACTTTGTAGTAAAAACCAAAGTAAAATGGCCAGAATTTTAGCAGTTGATTACGGAACCAAGAGAGTAGGTTTGGCAGTTACAGATCCCATGCAAATAATTGCTAGCACCCTTGCTACTGTAAGAGCCCACGACTTGATGCAGTATTTAAAAGAGTATATGGCCAAGGAGCCTTTGGAATGCATTGTGGTTGGAAAGCCACTGCAAATGGATGGTACCGACTCTGAATCTGCGAAACATGTAGAAAAATTTATATCTTTGCTAGCTAAACAATTTCCAGAACTGCCCATTAAAAGAATCGATGAACGACTAACCTCTAGAATGGCCAAAGCCAGTATGTTAGAAATGGGATTGAAGAAAAAAGATCGGCAGAAAAAAGAAAATGTGGACCAAATAAGCGCAGTACTTATCCTACAAACTTATATGGAAAACAAATTTTAAAACCATTTAACCGGTAAAACCTTATATATATAGATGATTCTTCCAATAGTAGCATATGGCGACCCAGTTTTAAGAAAAGTAGGCGCTAGCATCGACCCTCAGTATAAAGACTTAACTAAGTTAATTGAAAACATGTGGGAAACCATGTACCACGCTAGTGGCGTTGGTTTGGCAGCCCCTCAAATTGGCAAACCTATTAACCTATTCATTGCAGATACCAGTGCCTTTGGCGATGAAACCGTTCCAGAAATGAAAAAGGTTTTTCTTAATTCCGAAATGCTCAAAGAATGGGGCGATGAATGGGAATATGAAGAAGGTTGCCTCAGCATTCCTCATATTAGAGAAAAAGTTAGCAGACACCCAAATGTCTTATTGCGCTACCAAGATGAACAGTTTGTTTGGCACGAAGAAGAATTTAGCGGCATTGCTGCCAGGGTTATTCAACATGAATACGACCATTGCCAAGGAAAATTGTTTGTGGATTACATTTCTGAACTCAAAAAACGACTCATCCGCAACAAACTTATCAGTATTAGCAAGGGCGCAGCCAATGTAGATTACAAAATGAGAATTCCAAGCGGACGATAATTCCAAACCTCTTTAATTAACTTTTTACAATAATTTGCAAAATATGCAACTATTTTTTCTCTTTTTGACCTAATCAATTTGAGCGGTTTGAGATATTTGGCTTTATTCGCATTAACATTTGAATAACACATGGATCAAAAATTTAATTTAAACTATTCTTTTCCTTCCCTGCATCCTTACTTAAAGCATGCAGCTAATACCATTAAAACTCCTGAGAGTATATACTTATTAGAAAAAAAGAAAGACTACTACCATGAAATAACCTATAAACAAGTTTTGGATGAAGCCAATGCCATTTCTGCATTCTTCCACAATCTTGGCTACAAAAAGCAGGACATGGTTGCCCTGATTATAGAAAATTGCCCTGAATATATTTCATACGACCAAGGTTTGATGCAACTTGGTTTGGTAAATGTTTCTATTTATCCTACCCTTTCCGAATCGGAAGTAGAATACATTTTAAACGATTCTGGTGCCAGAGCCATCCTGGTTGGAACGCCGTTTTTATTAAAAAAAATAAACAAAATTAAACACAATTGTCCAAAATTAGAGTGCATCATTATTGCCTTTAATACCGACAAAAGAGACGACAGCATTACTACTTACGAGGAAATGATTTCTCAAGGAAGTTTGCTCTACCAAGATACCAAAAACCAGATTGATGCCATTTGTGATTCGGTAACTAGAGATGATTTGAGTTGCATGCTCTATACCTCTGGCACTACCGGGAAGCCTAAAGGTGCCATGCTTACTCACGACAATTTTTTGAGCGATATTGAAATGGCCATTGAGCTCATGTATATTGTTAACAAAGATTTTCGATTTTTATCTTTTTTACCAATGTGCCATGTTTACGAAAGAACTGCTACTTATTATATGAGTACAGTAATTGGTTCACAAATTGCATTTGCACAAAGTTTAGAAGCATTAACTAGCAATATTCAAGAAATAAAACCTACCGCTATTTTAACTGTTCCTAGGTTATTAGAAAGAATTGAAGAAAGAGTTAGAAAAAATGTAACCTCTAAAGGCGGTTTGAGCCTAAAAATATTTGAATGGTCTATTAAAATGGGCGAAAAACGCCGTCACTTGAGAGAAAATAACCAAACTCCAGGGCCAATTTTATCTCTGCAATTGTTAGTTGCAGAAAAATTGGTGTTCTCTAAAATTAAAGAGAAGTTAGGTGGCAATATGCGACTAATGATTTCTGGCGGAGGTGCCATGCCACAGCATGTTGGCGAGTTTTTTGGCAATATAGGCGTAACCGTTTGTGAGGGATATGGTCTTACCGAAACTTCGCCTTTGGTTACGGTAAATGAGCCACACCGCCAAGTATTTGGAGCTGTTGGAAGAGTAGGTAGGTTAAACGAAGTGGCTATTCAAAATGTAGAAACCAAAGAAATTATTACGGTTCAAACATTTGATTCTTTTAACCCCGATTTTGAATGTGCCGAAGGTGAAATATTGGTGCGTGGTAGAAATGTGATGAAAGGTTATTGGAACCTGCCCGAAGCTACTGCAGAGGCTATTGATAAAGATGGTTGGTTGCATACTGGCGACGTAGGTAAATTCTATAAAGGCTACTTAAAAATTACAGATAGGATCAAAAATATATTGGTGAATTCATTTGGCAAAAATATTTACCCAACCCCAATTGAAAGTGTTTATTTGAAATCAAATAAAATTGAACAAATATTTTTAATTGGCGACAAGCAAGAATATTTAACCGCCATCATAGTTCCTTCAAAAGAAGAAATGAAAGAAGTTTTTGGCTTCAAAGAAGCTTATTTTGAAGAAGCCGACGACTTCATTAGAGAAGATGAAATTAAGAAATGGTTAGAGATTGACATGCACAAATACGCCACAGAATTGGGTAAATTTGAGCGTGTAAAACACTTTGCTGTAAAGCGCAGACCTTTTAGTTTAGAGTTAGGCGAAATTACACCAACCCTAAAAGTTAAGCGCAAAATTGTGGAGCAAAAATACGAGAAAGAAATAAAAGCCATGTATGTGGCAATAGTTGACTAATTCGCTTCCAAAACCATCTTCACATGTTCTATGCCGGCTTCCCAAAAGTTCTCTCCTTTCGGTTTGAACCCAAACCGGGCATACAACGGTGCTGCCTCTAACTGCGCATGCAAATAGAGTAATTTTCCATTAGGGCTCAATTCATTAACTAAGGTTTGAACCAAGGCCGAAGCAACCCCTTTGTGCCTTGCTTCTTCCAAAACAGCGAAGCGTTCTAATTTATAGCCGTTTTCTGTTTCTCTCCACCTAGCAGTGCCTACAGGAACGCCATCTAGCAAGGCAAGAAAATGCACCGACTCTTCTTCATTTTCCCATTCTAATTCCTCCGGGCAATTTTGACCAATCACAAATACCACCCTGCGAATGGCCCATGCTGTCTCCAATTCAGCTTGATCTGAAATTTTATGAATCTCTATTTTCATTTTTTTGAATGTTGTTTTGTAAAAAAATGTAAGTTTGCACCGCAATTATACCTTAATTATGACAAAAATAGCCGAATTATTAGGCGATAGCGCAGCGTCGTTATTGAACCACGAATGTAAAACCATTTCAAAAAGCCAATTGCATTTACCTGGTGGCGATTTCCTAGATCGCGTTTTCCTTCAAAGTAACCGCACTCCTCAAGTACTAAGAAGCCTTGGTGCAATCTATGAGCACGGCAGATTAGGTGGATCTGGTTATGTTTCTATTTTACCTGTTGACCAAGGCATTGAGCACAGTGCTGGCGCATCTTTTGCACCAAACCCTGCTTACTTTGATCCAGAAAATATTATTAAGTTAGCCATTGAAGGCGGTTGTAATGCAGTTGCTTCTACCTATGGTGTTTTGGCAGCTTGCTCAAGAAAATATGCACACAAAATTCCTTTCATTGTAAAATTAAACCACAATGAATTTTTGAGCTACCCTAATAAATTCGACCAAATTATGTTTGGTTCAGTAGATGAAGCTTGGAACCTAGGTGCAACTGCAGTAGGTGCAACTATCTATTTTGGTTCAGACGAAAGTGGCCGCCAAATACAAGAAGTTGCTGCTGCTTTTGAACGTGCACACGAACTTGGCATGGCAACCGTTTTATGGTGCTATACCCGTAACAATGCATTCAAAAAAGATGGCGTAGATTACCATACTGCTGCAGATTTAACTGGCCAAGCCAATCATTTAGGCGTAACCATTCAAGCTGATATTATTAAGCAAAAATTACCTACAACCAATGGTGGTTACACTGCTTTAAACTTTGGTAAAACACATAACAAAGTTTATACAGAACTTTCATCTAGTCACCCTATTGATTTAACTCGCTACCAAATAGCAAATTGCTACATGGGTCGCATGGGATTAATCAACTCTGGTGGAGAAAGCAAAGGAGCAACAGATTTAGCCGAAGCAGTAACCACAGCAGTAATCAACAAACGCGCTGGCGGACATGGTTTAATCTCTGGACGTAAAGCCTTCCAAAAACCAATGAACGAAGGTGTAGCTTTACTTAACGCCATCCAAGACGTATACTTAGACCAAAGTATCACTATCGCTTAGATACGCCCGCACAACTATCATCCTCCTCCCGTAAATACGCGATTCATCGCGTTTCGTTGCAGTAGGCTAAGACATGATATAAAAGCAAAACTTGCGGCAAGGATAAACACAAACGCGATTCATCGCGTTTCGTTGCGGTAGGCTAAGACATGATATAAAAGCAAAACTTGCGGCAAGGATAAATACCAGCCATATGTAAAGCCAAAAGCAGAAAGGCACCTAAAAATAGGTGCTTCTCTGCTTTTTTGACTAAAGTACCTCCTTTCAATAAGCTCAGCTCCTAATAAACATGCGGTCGCTGAGCCTGTCGAAGTGCCGGACAGGGCTTTTGGAGTTTTGATAGAAGGGACTTTCTAATGAAGCAGGCTTCGACAAGCTCAGCCTCCGATAATTCGACAAGCTCAGCCTCCGTTCGTTCGACGAGCTCAGTGACCGGTAATTGCTAAATGCCAGGCAACTGCTAAAAGCCAGATGCTAGGTGCCAGAAGCCTAACCCCAAAGACTACCTCCTATAATCCAACACTTTAAGTAATTTTTCTTGGTATAATTGATTGGATGCTTTTATTTCGAACCTTATTAATGTTTTGAAATGAGTTGGTATAAACGCGTAAAGGAAGGAATAACTACCCTAACATCCGAGAAGAAATCGATGCCAGATGGTTTGTGGCACAAGTGCAGTAGGTGTAAGAAAACTTTTTTGGTGGAGGATCATCAAAACAATGCGTATGTGTGCCCTAATTGCAACTACCATGATAAGGTAGGCTCTCATGAGTATTTTGAAATTCTTTTTGGCGATAACTTTGAAGAGCTTTTTACCAATATTATGCCTAGCGATCCCTTGCATTTTAAAGATACCAAAGAATACGCCAAGCGCCTAGTTGAATCGCAGGAGAAAAGTGGCTTAAGTGATGCCATGCGTGTTGCTGTGGGTAATATTGCAGACGACATGAAGTTGGTGGTTGCTTGTATGGATTTTGGATTTATTGGTGGCAGTATGGGTAGTGTGGTGGGCGAAAAAATATCTAGAGCCATTGATTATGCGCGTGAGAATAGAATTCCTTTGATGATTATCTCCAAATCTGGCGGTGCGCGTATGATGGAAGCGGCTTTCTCATTGATGCAAATGGCCAAAACTTCTGCTAAACTTGCCCTATTGGGTCAGGCAGGAGTGCCTTATATTTCTTTACTGACTGATCCAACCACGGGTGGAGTAACTGCTAGTTATGCCATGTTGGGCGATGTGAACATTGCCGAACCAGAAGCCTTAATTGGATTTGCTGGTCCCAGGGTAATTAGAGAAACCATTGGAAAAGATTTGCCAAAAGGTTTCCAAAGTTCGGAGTTTGTTTTGGAGCATGGGTTCTTAGATTTTATTGTAAACAGAAATGAGCTAAAAGCCAAGTTAAACGACCTGTTGCACATCATGACCAAAACACCTATTTTGAAAAAAGAATCGTAATTTTAATGCCCATAAGAAAAAGCTGTTTTGACCCTAAAGTTAAAACAGCTTTTTTTGTGCCACATTATTTATATAAATTGCGGTTCATTGGAAAAGGAAATAACAACATCAAAGGAGAAAATCCTAAAGAAGGTAAGAACTGCCTTAAATTATAAATCAAAGAGTAGCTTTCAGAACATAGACCTGGAAAGCAATGTGTTTGTGCGCCCCGAGGGTGAAACGCTCTCTGAGATGTTTGTGAAAAAATTTGTAGCAGTGAATGGTCAATTTGTTTATTGCGATAACCAATTTGATTGCGTAGATAAACTGCTCGACCTCATTGAAGAACGCAAATGGAAGTATATCTTTAGTTGGGAAAATCCTATTCAAACTATTTTAGATGAGTCTGGCATTCACTATTATAATAAGAAGGAAAATTTAGAAAAAATACAGGCATCCATTACAGGCTGCGAATCATTATTGGCAAGCTCGGGTACAATCTTAGTTAGTAGCTCAAAAAACAGCAGGGCACTCACCATTTGGCCTCCTGTTCATGTGGTAATTGCCAAGAGGTCGCAGGTAGTTTTAGATATCAAAGAATCTTTGCAAAGCATGCGCAACCGCTATGGAAAAAACATGCCTTCTATGATGAGTTATATTACCGGGCCAAGCAGAACCGATGAGTTACCAAGCTCTGAAACCGACAATTTACCTAAAACGGTTATTGGCGCACACGGACCAGTAGAGCTTATCTTATTTTTGATAGACGACCGCAAGCAAGATTAAGCCAATATGGTTTTGAAGAAAATTTATTTTGCTTCCGATTTCCATTTAGGTATTCCAGATGCCACCTCTAGTTTTGAAAGAGAGAAAAGGATTATTCGCTGGCTGAACCAAATAAAACCAGATTGCGAGGCCTTGTACCTTTTAGGAGATACTTTTGATTTTTGGTTTGAATACAAATTGGTTGTTCCAAAGGGAAATATTAGGCTACTTGCCAAAATTGCAGAATTTGCTGATGAGGGCATACCTATTCATGTTTTTCATGGCAACCATGACTTGTGGCAGTTTGGCTATTTTGAAAAAGAACTAGGTGTTCAGGTTCATGCTGAACCTATTAGTATTCAGCTAGGAAAACACCTCTTTTATATTGGTCATGGCGATGGCTTAGGAGATGGTTGGCGATTCAACTTCATTTTATGGATTTATAGAAATAAGTTCTTCCAAAGAATTTTTGCCTTTATTCATCCTAACCTTGGAATAGGCTTTGCCAATTATTTGAGTCACAGAAGTAAACTCAAAACATTTGATGGAAACTTCACCTTTAATGGAGAAGAAGAATTTTTGGTAAAGTATTGCAGGCAACTAATAGCTCAAGGCGATAAAAGTGAATATTACGTTTTTGGCCACCGTCATTTACCCATGATTTATGAGTTGGATCAAACCAAAAAATACGTGAACCTTGGCGATTGGATTGGGTTTAATACCTATGCAGTTTACGACGGACAAGCATTAACAATTGAAAAATTTGAAGGCTAAATATCCAATTGGGTTAGTTACAAATGCTGGCAAATATTTAGTTGGCATGGTATGTTTTATCCTCATGAGTAGCTTTCAACCCTCATGGAATTTATTGACCCAAATTAGCATTCAGGCTAAAGACATAGAAACAGACAGGGTGGGTAATATTTATGTGGTGAGCAATACCAATCAACTGTATAAATATGATGCCACAGGCAAGTTGTTAAGTACCCTCAACTATGCCTATCAAGGTAATATTACTCATATTGATGCCAGCAACCCCATGGAATTATACCTATTTTATAGAGAAATGAATGCCATAGTATTTTTGGACAATAACCTTGCTTACAGAGGAAAACTCAACATGAGTGATGCTGGAATAACGCAAGCATCAGCTATTGCTAGGAGTTACAACAATACCATTTGGGTATTTGATCAAGGCGATTTACAATTAAAAAATTTGAACAAAGAAGGTAATCTTATCCAAGCAAGTGGCAATGTTTTGCAATTTGCCCAAAGTAAAAATTTAAATCCATCTCTTATTATCGACAATGGATCGAGGGTATTTGTAAATGATAGTACTGAAGGCATTTTGGTGTTTGATGTTTTTGCCAATTACATTAAAACCATACCCATTAAACTGAAGGAAGAGTTTAAGATTTTAAACGATGAATTATTTTATAGAAATGGCAATAATTTAATCAGTTATAGGTTCAGCACATTACAAAGAGATACCTTACAATTGCCAGATAGCAATTTTGCTGCATTTAGTGTAGAAAAGGAAAGACTTTTTGTATTGAACCCCTTTGGCATAAGTATATACAGCTACAAACCACAGAAGTAGCAAGCCTTTTGTTGTAAATTCTTTAGGATGCGCTATCTTTGCGCCCTCTCAAAAACAACATGTTAGACAAATTAGAAGCCATATACCAACGTTTTAAGCAAGTAGAAGAGCAATTAAGTCAGCCCGATGTATTGGCCGACATGAAGCGTTTTACCCAAATGAACCGCGAATACAAAGGATTACAAAAGATTGTAGATAAGTACTTTGAATATAAAAATATAGTAGGTAATATACAAAACGCCAGAGAAATTCTGAAAACCGAAAAGGACGATGAAATGCGTGAAATGGCCAAAATGGAATTGGATGAGCTTGAGCCAAAAGTAGCACCTATTGAGGAAGAAGTAAGAATATTGATGATTCCGGCCGACCCTGAAGATAGCAAAAATGCGCTATTGGAAATTAGGGGCGGAACAGGTGGTGATGAGGCAAGTATTTTTGCAGGAGATTTATACCGCATGTACATGTATTTCTGCGAAAAAAGAGGTTGGAAAACAGAGGTTGTAGATTTTACTGAAGGTACTGCAGGTGGTTACAAAGAAATTATTATTGAAGTAAGTGGCGAAGATGTTTACGGCATCTTAAAATATGAAAGTGGTGTTCACCGTGTGCAACGTGTGCCAGAAACAGAAACAGCCGGAAGGGTTCATACTTCTGCAGCCACTGTGGTGGTTTTGCCAGAAGCCGAAGAAGTGGATGTATATTTAAACCCGGCAGATGTAGATATGCAAACCTCTCGTTCTGGGGGTGCTGGTGGGCAGAATGTAAATAAAATTGAGAGTAAGGTTCAGCTTACCCACAGGCCATCTGGTTTGGTGGTAGTTTGCCAGATTGAAAGAACGCAAAATGGTAACCGCGAGCGTGCCATGCAAATGTTGCGTTCAAAGTTATATGAGATTGAATTAACCAAGCACAATGGAGACATTGCCAGCCGTAGAAAAACCATGGTATCTACTGGCGACCGTTCTGCAAAAATTAGAACTTACAACTACCCACAAAGCAGAGTAACCGACCATAGAATTGGCTATACAGCCTACAATTTACCGGAGGTAATGAATGGCAATATTCAAACATTTATAGACCAACTTCAAGTAGCCGAAAACGCCGAGAAAATGAAAGAAGGGGGGATATAAAAAAGACTGGGAGATTGGGAGACTGGGAGATGTGGAGAAGAGTTGAGAAGGAGATCCTTCGGCATGCTCAGGGTGACAGGAATGTCATCCTGAGCTTGCCGAAAGGCAAATCTCTAAGTCTTCCTATCTCCCCTTCTCCAAGTCTCCATATCTCTAAGTCTTTCCCTCACCCTAACCGATGCGTCATCACATATTGCACTTCGGTGTAGAGTTGCATGGGATTAAATTTGCGCCAATTGAATTCATCGAGTTCGCCGCCAAAGTTGAGGAAATAATCTATGTTAGCCTTTTTGAATTCTTCTAATACATGAGGTTGAAAATTAAGGGCGGCAATCCAACCTTCTTCTTCCACATCTTGGAACCATTCTTCATAGTAACTATCGTCGCTGCTGTGAAAATTTAATACATTTTCGCCAATCAATATGAATTTGAAAATGCCGTTTACATTCAATGGCTCAACAACTTCGCGCTTTAAAAACATCACATCATTGTGGATGGCATCATTCCATTCTCCTAATAGTTCAATTACTGCAAACCCTTTTTGGTAATCTGCAAACAAAATTTTAAGGTATAAAGTGGGCGAACCAAACTCATCCCATTGCGGATGTATGACATAATTATAAATTTGATTGGTAAATTCAAATTCGCTGTATTCGCGCTCATAGAAAGGCGATACAGGATCCTGCTCGCTCTGATACATATCTCTCCAACGGTAAAAAGGCTCCAACTCTTGCATGGTCAAATTTTTATAAAAAAGATGAGAATAGCAACTGTAAATTGATATTAATGTTCTGTTAAAAAACAATTTTGCTAAGGATTTTTTAAAACTATTTTTGTTACATTCAAAAACAAGCATTTCTATTTCAGTCATAGAAGGAAAATATACATGGATATTACAAAAATAAAGAGTGATTTACCTGCAAGTTTAGTAGTTTTTTTGGTAGCCTTGCCACTCTGTTTGGGAGTTGCCTTAGCAAGCGGCGCGCCTTTACTTTCCGGAATTTTAGCTGGTATTATTGGAGGAATTGTTGTTGGTTTTATAAGTGATTCACATTCTAGCGTAAGCGGACCCGCTGCTGGGTTAGCTGCAGTTGTTTTTTCTGCCATCACACAACTGGGTAACTATGAAACTTTTTTATTGGCAGTGGTTATTGCTGGAGGAATTCAATTGATAGCAGGAATTACAAAAATGGGGTTTATTGCCAACTTTATCCCTTCCAATGTTATCAAGGGCCTGCTAGCAGCAATTGGCATTATTCTTATTTTAAAACAAATACAATACGCAGTAGGATATAATAAAGACAGGGAAAATGATTTTTCGTTTTTCAAAGTTGATGGTAACAATACTTTTTCGGAGTTAATTAATATGCTCAATAATTTTTCTTACGGGGCTGTTATGATTTCAGTAGTATCATTATTGGTGTTAGTGTATTGGGATAAAACACCCATGAAACAATTTAAATTTTTTCCTGCATCCCTATTTGTTGTTATTCTTGGGGTAGCAATGAACTATTTATTCAATCAATTTATACCTAAATTAGCAATAGGTTCAAACCACATGGTGAGAATCCCAAAATTTGAAGGAATTAGCTCTTTGGTAACTATGCCAAGCTTTAAAAGCATTGTAAATCCTCAAGTTTGGATAGTAGCATTTACCATTGCCATTGTGGCGTCTATAGAAACTTTACTCAATTTAGAAGCCATAGAAAATGTAGATCCACATAAACGTCAAGCCTCACCCAATAAGGAGTTGGTAGCACAAGGAATAGGGAACTTGTTATCTGGATTGATTGGTGGAATACCAATTACTTCTGTAATTGTTAGGAGTTCAGTGAACTTAAATGCGGGTGCAGAAACCAAACTATCAGCCATACTTCATGGCTTATTTTTATTAATTAGTGTTTTGGTATTAAGTCCAATTATCAACCTAATCCCATTGGCATCTTTGGCAACAATTTTATTGGTAACTGGCTATAAATTAGCAAAAGTTTCCTTGTTTAAAGAAATGTATAAAAACGGTTTGAACCAATTTATCCCGTTCATCGCAACCATTGTGGCTATTGTGTTTACCGACTTATTAATTGGGGTGTTAGTAGGTTCAATTATCAGTATATTCTATATCCTAAAAAGTAATTTCAAAAATGCTTATCGTTTTCAAAAAGACAGCTACCATACTGGAGAAGTTATAACCATTACCTTATCTGAAGAGGTTTCTTTTTTAAATAAAGGAAGCATCAAGGAAATGTTGTTTAAAGAAATTCCGCCAAATTCTCAGGTTATTTTAGATGGTTCAAAATCAACCTATATAGACTTTGATGTATTGGAAATAATAAGTGACTTTTTAACTATTCATGCGATTGAAAAAAACATTTCCATTCAAGCAATTGGAATCAAATCTCACTACCAAAAAGATGTAAGAGGCCATGTGGAAAGTGAAAAAATAAAGTCATAAATTAAGTAAGCCCTAGCCGTAAGTTAATAATTTACCTTAAATTGCAGCTATGAGCTATTTTACTTTACCACTTGTAAAGCATTTAAAAACTGATTTTCTAGCATCGTTTTCATTGGTTATTGTAGCCATTCCACTTTGTCTAGGAATTGCGCATGCCTCTGGCGCTCCTATGATTGCTGGATTAATAGCTGGCATTATTGGAGGTATTGTAGTGGGGTTTTTAAGCGAATCAAACTTAAGTGTTAGTGGCCCTGCAGCAGGTTTAACTACCATCTGTTTAGCATCCATATTAGAGTTAGGTAGCTACCAAGGTTTGGTAACAGCAGTTCTCTTTGCGGGAATTTTGCAAATTGCTTTTGGACTTTTAAATCTAGGTTTTTTTAGCAATTATATTCCAAATGCAGTCATAAAAGGTATGTTGTCTGCCATCGGGCTCATGCTCATTCTTAAACAATTCCCCCATTTAGTTGGCTATGATTCGGAAGAAATGGGGGCGGAAGATTTTAGCATAGACCAAGACGAAATTGTAGGTGCAGTTCCTCAAATTTCACCAGAACACGAAAATACCTTTAGTCATTTATTACACACCTTCAATTTTCTGAATTACTCGGTTCTTTTGGTAGGTTTAATTAGCCTTTTAGTGTTGGTTTTTTGGGACAAAAAATTTGGTGAAAAGTTTAAATTCATTCCAAGCTATTTAGTTGCAGTTGTAATTGGAACCATTTTTTCACTTTTGTTAAAAATTTTGTTTTCCTCCAATCAATTGGATTCAAGCCATTTTGTAAAAATACCCAATTTGTCTGACCCAAGCTCTCATGAAAATTTAATTATTTTTCCAAGTCTTACGTTTTTGAGCCAATTGTCGTTTTATAAAATTGCTTTTACAATTGCAATTGTAGCCTCATTAGAGAGTCTGCTTTCTATAGAAGCCATAGAAAAACTCGACCCAAAAATGCAAAAGGTAAATACCAACAAGGAGCTCATTGCTCAAGGTGCAGGAAACATCATCAGTGCAAGTATTGGTGGGTTGCCTATTACTTCGGTAATTGTTAGAGGTTCGGTTAATATTTCTGCGGGTGCTCAAACTAAATTATCAGCAATCTTACATGGCTTTTTCATTTTTATATCAATGGTATTTTTGGGTCAGGTCATCAACCAAATTCCTCTGGCATCTTTAGCGGCTGTTTTGTGTTACACGGGATTTAAATTGATACATCCAAAAAACTTTAAAGAGCAATACAAGCGTGGTTGGTACCAATTTATCCCATTTTTGGTAACCATTGTTGCAATTGTAATGAGCGATTTATTAATTGGGGTTCTTATAGGTATGGCCATATCTTTTATTTTTATTGTAAGAGAGAATTTCCAATCACCTGTAATCAAAGTGGAAGATGCTGGGTTAATAACCAAGTTAACTTTTGGGAATAATGTAAGTTTTTTACACAAGTTTCAAATTGTTAAAATCTTAGAAGGCATTGTACCTGGCAGGCTTGTTGAGATAGATGGGTCTAAATCTGAATTTATTGACAACGATATCATTCAAGTTTTAAAAGAATTCAAAATTAGGTGTAAGGAAAAAAACATAGAACTATTAATTGGAGGAATAGCCGGAATGGAAACAAAAGATGAAATAAAGGAGCAAATTGATGAATCGTACAAAAAGCTATTTGTCAATAACAAAAATTGGGTCGACAAAAAACTAGAAATAGACCCAGAATATTTTAAAAAGCTGCTTGCAGGGCAATCTCCAGAATATCTATTTATAGGTTGTAGCGACAGTAGAGTGCCAGCCAATGAGATTACAGGAACCGATCCTGGGGAGATGTTTGTGCACAGAAACATTGCTAATTTAGTGGTGAACTCTGATATAAATATGTTAGCTGTGTTACAATATTCGGTAGAAGTGCTTAATGTAAAGCATGTTATAGTTTGCGGGCATTATGGCTGTGGTGGTGTAAAAGCTGCACTAGAAAGCAACCAATTAGGATTAATAGATAAGTGGTTAAGGAATATTAAAGACGTTTATAGGATGCATGAGGAGGAATTAGATTTGATAACCGACCCTGAAAAGAAAGTAAGAAGAATGGTAGAACTCAATGTGCAAGAACAAGTATTTAATTTAATGAAAACCTCTTATGTACAAAAAAATAGAGCCTTGTTTGGTTTTCCGCAGGTGCATGGCTGGGTGTACGATTTGGCGGATGGCTATATCAAAGATTTAGATATTGATGTTGACAAAGAATTAAACAAACATGATATTTACCGCTTAAAGTAATTTTATAATTATTTTATCAAAACATTATAAATTTATATTGGTTTTTAAGAAAGAAAACAGAACTTTGATTATGCAAATAGCAATTACCAATGATGTAAAAATTGTGGTTGAAACCGCTTATCAAAGCGAAAGACCCAATACAAGCGAGGGCAAATATGCCTTTGCTTACCGCATTAGTATTGTGAATCAAGGAGAGCATACCATTAAATTGTTGAGAAGGCATTGGCATATTGTAGATAGCTTAGATGGCAAATCGGAGGTAGAAGGCGAAGGCGTTGTTGGCGTTCAACCATTACTAGAGCCAGGCGAAAAACACCAATATGTTTCTGGCTGTATTCTAGGATCAACCATGGGTAAAATGCATGGTACTTATTTAATGGAACGCCAATTTGATGGCAAATTATTTGAGGTGCAAATTCCAGAATTTGTGCTCACCGTGCCTTTTATGGACAATTAATTTTTGCAGTTACAACCTTTGTAAATAATTTCTTCGCCTTTGGCATTCATTCCCTTTACTTTTTTGTGCTTTTCATTGTAGTCAATGCTCCAAACAAAGTTGCCATTTTTCCACTTTTCTTTCCTAGTAATACTTCCCGTTTCGGCATAATAAATCCAGTTTCCTGCTTTTTTTTCATCTTGGTAAGCCCCTTTAACTTTGAGCTTTCCATTGGGGTACTTTTCCTCAAATTTTTTGCGTGTTTGAGCGTTTGTATTGAGGCAAAATAATAGTAATAATAAGAGGCCAAATCCTCTAAAATATAGCTTTGCAAGCTTACTATTATTTTTACTGTTGCTCATTGTATTCTATACAAGGTTAAATTACCCATAGCAATTTAACAAATTTCGGTTTGAACCAAAAAAATATTAAATATAAATAATTATAAAAAAAATGAGGATCAATAGCCTTTGGAGTGCGCAAAATTGAAAAGTTTTCTTATTTTGCATGCCGGCTTAATAATAAATACTGTGATCGCTCATATTCAAGGAAAAGTAACCCAAAGAACCCCAACCTATTTAATAATAGATTGCGGAGGTATTGGATATAGCATACAAATTTCGCTCAATACTTATGGTAAAATTGGGGATGCCGAATCGCTCAAACTACTAACACACCTATCAATCAAGGAAGATAGCCACACCCTGTACGGCTTTGCCGATGAGGAAGAAAGGCTGTTGTTTCAGCAATTGATTATGGTTAGCGGCATTGGTACCAATACCGCTCGCATGATTTTAAGTAGCCTAAAACCTGCCGAAATTAAGTTGGCCATTATCAATGGAAATTGGAATTTATTGAAAACCATTAAAGGTATTGGCCCAAAAACTGCCCAAAGAATGGTGATAGATTTACAAGATAAACTGAAGAAAGTAGAATCGCCAGACCAAGTTTATTCTGCCCAATTTAGTTCCCCAGCATACGATGAAGCCTTATCGGCATTAGTGATGCTTGGCTTTAACAAAGTAGAGGCCGAAAAAGGTCTAAATAAAATAAAGCAACAAAATCCAGATTCCAGCGTTGAGCAACTGGTAAAATTAACCCTTAAAACTCTTTGATGGATAAACCTCTACATTGTTTCGTAGCTCAAAAATAAAATATCTCCGTTTCATTCTCTTGTTCACCTTTGTGTTGTCATTGGTGTGGAATGCTACACCCCATTCTGCCCCTCACAGAAGAAGGGAGTTTTCCCCTGTACCTCCAGATAGTACTGGTGTTAAGCCAAAACTAAAATATCCTATTAAAGATAAAAAGCCATACGAAAACGATGGCAAAAAACATCCTTTAGATTTATCGGATCCTTCGAATATAAAGGACAAATACTCCCTAGATTCAGAAAAATACCGTTACGACCGTTCTTCCAAAATTGGTGAACTCGATTATAAACTGCCTTCTTCAAGTTCTATTGTAGATCAAATAAAACAAGAAGGAGCAAAAAATAACGGTGATTACTTTAGGCAGCGTGCCCAAGCTCAGAATTTTGCCAAAGGAAATGGCATTTTGCCACAATTAAATATTGGCAATAAAGTAGTCGACAAAATTTTTGGTAACGGAATTATAGATATTAGGCCTAGAGGTACTGCGGAAGTGATATTTGCGGGTAATTTTAACAAGGTAGAAAACCCTGCTTTTAGTTTGCGCCAACAAAAAACTGGGCAGTTTGATTTTAAGCAAAAGATTCAATTAAATGTATCGGGGCAAGTTGGAGACAAGCTTAAGGTAAATATGAATTACGATACCGAAGCTACCTTTGAATTTGAGAACCAAATGAAACTCGATTTTTCTGGTAAGGAAGACGATATCATTAAAAAAATAGAATTGGGAAATGTGAGTTTACCTTTAAACTCAAGTTTGATACAAGGTAGCCAAAGCTTGTTTGGTGTAAAAACTACCATGCAGTTTGGCAAACTTACGGTAACTGGAGTGGTGACCCAACAACGTGGTAAAACGCAAGAAACTGAGTTAGCAGGCGGAACCACCACCACTCAATTTAATATCCAATCTGATAATTATGATATGAACCGCCATTATTTCTTGGCGCATTATTTTAGAGATAATTATGAGGCTTGGTTAAAAAACCTCCCTTTTGTTGGATCACCCGTAGTTATTACGCGTGTGGAGGCATGGGTAACCAATAGAAGTGGTTCATTTGAGCAATCGAGGGATATTGTTTCCTTCTCTGACATGGGCGAAAGCGTTCATAGAGACAACAAATATTGGACGGTAAACACCGGTGCCCAAGTTGGGAGCGGCGTTAATAATTTATATGACGCTAATAATCCTCAAACCTACCTAAATGGTTTTGGCAATGCCGCGGATGCTGCAAAATTTAGGGCCAGTTATCAAATTGAAAACAAGTTATCAGAAGATTTTCCGATAACAGGCTTAAAGCCCATTTCACAATACCAAGTAGTCAATTTTGCCCGTCAATTAGGTCCAAATGAATACTCTTTTAACGCACGTTTAGGTTATATCAGTTTGAACCAAGCGCTAAATAATGATGATGTTTTATCAGTAGCTTTTGAAGGAACTGTGAACGGCGTTCCATTTAAAGTAGGAGATTTTAGTCAGGATATCCCAAGAAATACCGTAAACCCAGAGGTGCTGTTTTTAAAAATGCTGAAAGGCCCAAGTCTAAGACCCGATTTGCCAATTTGGGACTTGATGATGAAGAATGTATATTCATTAGGCTCGTTTCAAATACAATCAAAAGAATTCAAATTAAACTTGGTTTATGCAGATGACCCAAGTGGATCTGACTTGAGTTATTTGCCTGTAAAGAATGAGCCTTTGTTAAGCAATACACCTTTAATAAGTGTGTTCAACGTAGATAAAATGAATACACAGTTGGAGGCAGTTTCGGATGGTTTGTTCGACTTTGTAGAAGGTGTTACTGTAAATTCACAAACAGGTAGGGTATTCCTTCCAATGGTTGAGCCTTTTGGAAAATACCTGCAAGCAAAATTTGTGACCGACCCAGAATTAGCGAGTTATTATTGCTTTTTTGCCTTGTATGATTCAACCAGATTTTCTGCTATTCAGCAACCCCAATTCAATAAATTTTTCTTAAGAGGAACCTTTCAAGGATCAAACACTAATGAAATTTCATTGGGTTCAACCAATGTGCCAAGAGGTTCGGTTAGGGTTACCTCAAATGGCGCACCCTTAACAGAAAATTCTGATTACATAGTTGATTATAATTTGGGAAGGGTAAAAATTGTGAATACGGCCTTGCTCAATTCTGGCGCAGTTATCAAGGTTTCATCTGAAAGCAATAACCTGTTCCAAATTCAGCAAAAGAACCTATTGGGTGCAAGGTTCGATTATAAGTACAGTCCAGATTTAATATTGGGTTCAACATTTATGTATTTAAATGAAAAGCCGCTAACACCAAAGGTTAATATTGGCGAAGAGCCTATTTCCAACATGATTATTGGTTTTGATGGAACCTATACCAAGCAATCGAGGTTTTTAACCAAAATGGTAGACAAGCTTCCTTTTATAGAAACAAAGGAAATGTCGAATATTACCATCTCGGGTGAATATGCACGCTTGATTCCAGGTATTCAAAAATCATTGGGTCAAACCGGAACAGCTTACCTCGACGATTTTGAAGGGGCAGAAACACCGTTTGATTTGCGCATGGGCAATTCATGGGCATTGGCTAGTACGCCACAGGGGCAGCCAGATAATTTCCCAGAAGGAGTTTCATTAAACAAGTTAGAATATGGCTTTAAACGCGCCAATTTAGCTTGGTACACCATTGCAACTACTTTTTATAGAAACGATGCTTTTACACCTAAACATTTAAAAGAAGACCCTGCCGCTTTATCAACTCATGCTACCAGAGAGGTTTTGCAGCAAGATGTCTTTAAAAACAAGCAAATTCAACAAGGATTGCCAACCACTTTACCTACGCTAGATTTGGCATTTTACCCTAGTGAAAAAGGAATTTATAATTACAACGTTAACGATTTAAACATTGATGGTACTTTAAGAAACCCTAAATCTAATTGGGGTGGAATTATGCGTAAAATTGACCAAAATGATTTTGAGCAAGCCAATATAGATTATATTGAAATGTGGGTAATGGATCCCTTTGCAGATAAGCCATCAAGCGTAGATAAAGGATACCTTTATTTGAACCTAGGAAATATTTCGGAAGACATTTTAAGAGACAACAGGAGATCGGCTGAAAATGGCTTGCCTAAAGACAATTCGCCAGAACAAACCTCGCAAGCAGATACCACCATTTGGGGATTAGTACCACGTATACCAGTAATCAATTATGCTTTTGATGCCAACGCAGATATAAGAAAGAACCAAGACATAGGATTAGATGGGTTAAATGATGATGCGGAAAAGCGTTTTTTTCAGCAAGAATATTTGCAAAAAGTATTGAACAAATATGGACCAACCTCTACTGCTTATATTAATGCGGAAGCCGATCCATCTAACGACAATTACAAATATTATTTAGGAAAAGATTATGATGCTGCTGAAACTGGATTATTAGATAGATATAAAAAATTCAATAGGCACCAAGGTAACTCACCTACTGTTAACCAATCCACAGAAACCTATCCAACGGCAAGCACCAATGTGCCAGATAATGAAGATTTGAATAAAGACTATACCGTAAATGGTGTAGAAGAATATTTTCAATATAAGGTAGAAATTGCCAGAGATGCATTTACTATTGGCAGAAATTATGTAACAGACACACTCACTACCAATGCTAAATTTATCAATGGCGATTATGCTTCAGAGAAATGGTATCAATTAAAAATTCCTATTCGTGAGTTTGAACGCAAGGTTGGCGATATCAATGATTTTAAATCGATCCGATTTATTAGGATGTATATGCGTGGATTTAGCGAACCTGTTGTGATGCGTTTTGCATCATTACAGTTGGTAAGGGCTGATTGGAGAAAGTACTTAACCAATTTAGAGGCTGGTGGAGAGCACAAGCCTGTTGACCCTACAGACAATACCCAATTTGTGGTTTCTACTGTAAATATTGAAAAGAATGGCCAAAGGAAACCCATTATTTATGTTGTACCTCCAGGCATACAGCGCGAAATTGATTTTAGTTCCCCAAATAGTATCCAACAAAATGAGCAATCCATTAGTTTGCTTACTTGTAATTTAAAAGATGGTGATGCAAGAGGTGTATTTAAGAACACCAATGTTGATTTGAGGCAATACAAGAAATTAAAGATGTTTGTACATGCCGAAGGGGCAGATCTTAAAAATGACGAAATAACTGCATTTTTCCGTTTTGGTACCGATTTAACCAATAACTATTACGAGTTTGAAATTCCTTTGCAAGTTACTGCAAGTGGATCAGACGATGCAGCAGCCATCTGGCCATCTGCCAATGAAATGACCATTGTATTGGAAGAAATGATCAATACCAAAATTGCTCGAACCAATGCCAGTTTTGCTTTTACCGCTCCGTACAGCAGAAAAGTTGGAAACGCCACCTACACCGTTGTGGGTATGCCAGATTTTAGTCAGTTAAAGGTAATGATGATGGGTGTACGTAACCCAAAGAGAAGACCAGGCGAGAATACAGACGATGGACTACCTAAATGCGCAGAAGTTTGGTTCAATGAGCTTAGGATGACAGATTTTAACACGCAAGGCGGAGATGCTGCAACAGGCAGGATTTTGGCTAAGCTAGCAGATTTTGGAAATGTGCAATTGAGTGGTAACTACAAAGGTGTTGGTTGGGGTGGCATTGATAAAAAATTAATTGAAAGAAGTTTGGCTGATAATTATGTTTATGATATCCAAACTAACTTTGAGTTAGGAAAGTTTTTTCCTAAAAAATCTGGTATATCTATTCCATTTTTCTTCTCTTATGGAAGTACAATTATACGCCCATTGTATAATCCACTCAACCCAGATACCAAACTTCAAAAGGAAATAGATGAAACAATTAACCCAGAGCGCAGCGACCAAATAAGTAGGGCCTCCGATGATTATAGTATGCGTAAAAGTTTCAACTTCACCAACGTTCGCAAAAACAGGGTTGGGTCAAAACGAGCCTATTTGTGGGATATTGAGAACTTTAATTTTACTTATTCCTACACCCAATTATTTAGAAGAAACCAAACCTTGGAATACAATACTGTAGAGAATTATAGGGGTTTGCTGGGATACTCATACAATTTTGTAAACAACCCCGTTACACCATTTAATTTTATTAAAAACAAGAATCTAGAACTCATCAAAGATTTTAATTTTAATTACTTGCCAGCGAGCTGGGGTTTTAGAATAGAGGCAGACAGAAGGTATGGAGCGTTATTGAATAGAAATAACGACAGTAGAGAAACCAAGTTACCCATTTTATACGACAAGCTTTTTACCATGCGCAGGTATTATGAATTGCGTTACGATTTAAGCAAAAACATTAAACTTGATTATAACGCAACTGCAGATGCAAGGGTAGATGAACCAGATGGAGAAATAAGTAAAAACACTCCCGAGAAACAAGAAATTATTAAGCAAAACTTCTACGAAGGAGGTAGGATGACTAAATTTGACCAAACGGTTAGGGCCAATTTTAATATCCCAGTTAACAAAATTCCTTACATGCAATGGGTTAGTCAATTTACTTATAACTATTCTGCTAACTACCAGTGGTTACAGGCGCCTCCAGCAGCAGATAGCTTAGGAAATACCATTCAAAACTCGCAACAGCAACAATGGAATTTGAATTTAAACTTTGTGCAGTTCTACAATAAATTTGGTGCTTATAGAAAAATCACCAACCCAAAACAAGCCTCCGCACCCAAGCCTAAACCACAGCAGCAACTTGAAAAAGGCAAGAAGGTAAAAGAAGAGAAAGAAGACAAAACCAGAGACAAATATCCGATGTGGATTTCAATTCCAGTGAGGCTACTAACCATGGTTAAAAATGCGGGTGGAACATACAGCACTACAAGAGGAACAGCCTTACCAGGATTTTATCCTAAACCACAATATTTTGGTCAGAATTTTGATAATGGTGCGCCAGGTGCCGACTTTATTTTTGGCATGCAAGATCCTAATTTTAGGTTCAAGGCAGCAGACAAAGGTTGGATCAGCAAAGACCCCCGCATTGTTAATCCTTATATCCAAAATTACCAAGAGGCACTCACAGCTAGGGCGCAACTTGAGCCTATTGAAGATTTTAGAATTGAATTGAATGCTTCTAAAACCTACTCAAGAAATTTAACAGCTTATTTCCGATTTGATGAAGACAGCAATGTTTATAGGGATTTTGGAACACCCATAGAAATGGGAAGTTACAGCATTACAACCAGTATCATTAGAACCGCTTTTTCAAAAGAAGACAAAAATGGCGTTACCGAAGTGTTTAAACAATTTGAAAATAACCGTTACGATATTGCCAAAAGATTGGCACAAGAAAAAGGAATTCCCATTTTGGGCGATTCATTTCCAGAAGGCTATGGTCCATACCAACAAGACGTATTGATTCCTGCATTTCTCTCGGCCTACAGAGGCGTTTCAACTTCAAGTATTGCCCTCACTCCTTTTCAAAATATTCCTATTCCAAATTGGAAAATAACTTATAACGGATTGAGTAAATTGAAATCAATCAAAGAATATGCATCCAATGTAAATATACAATCATCTTATCAAAGCAACTACAATGTTGCAGGCTTTCAAACGGTGATGGATACTGCCCGAAACACCACAATTAGCAACGACTTTGCGCCTGCTTATGTGATTAGGCAAATATCGCTCACCGAAAGATTTGGACCGCTCATTGGAATTGATGTTACCTTGGTTAATAATATTACCACCAGTTTTAAATACAACAAAGACCGAACCTTAAATTTAGCCTTAGGAAATAGGCAATTAAATGAGCAAAGAGGCGAGGAATTTGTTTTTGGTCTTGGCTATAGAACCAACAAATTGGTATTGCCTTTTACCATAGGAGGAAGAAAGAAAATGGTGAACAATGATATTAGTTTTAGGTTTGATTTTACCATTAGAGAAAACCAAACCTTGGTGCAAAACCTCGACAGGCCTACAAGTGAGCCGGTATCTGGTCAGCGAGTAATTAGTATAAAGCCTACCATAGATTACATGATCAATGAAAAATTGATGTTGCGGATTTTCTATGATCGTAGAAAAACAAATCCTTATACCTCTAATTCATTCCCAACGGTAATTACTACTGGCGGTTTTTCGGTTCGTTATACAATACAATAGTTATGGAGTTTTTAGCTGAGGCCTTGCAAGCTTACTGTGAATTGCACAGTTCTGAGGAACCCGAAGTTCTTAAAAAACTAAACCGTTCCACACATGCGCAAGTACTTCAACCACGTATGTTGAGCGGCCATTTACAAGGCAGGTTTTTGGCTATGATTAGCGCTTTGGTTCGACCCAAATATATTTTAGAGATTGGCACTTATACGGGCTACTCTGCCTTGTGCTTAGCAGAAGGTTTGGCAGAAGGTGGCAAGTTAATAACCATAGATGTGAACCCAGAATTAGAAGACATGGTTCATCATTTTGTGAAGGAAGCAGGTTTTGAAAACAAAATTCAAATGATCATTGGCGATGCTTATCAAGTCATTCGCACTTTGCCACAAACTTTTGATTTGGTATTCATTGATGCCGATAAAGCGAGCTATTCAAAATACTTTGATTTAGTTATTGACAAGCTTGCACCAGGAGGATTAATTTTAGCAGACAATGTATTGTGGAGCGGCAAGATAATAGATGAAAAATCATTGGCAAAAGACAAAGATACCCAGCTGCTAGATGCCTTTAACAAAAAGGTTCAGGCTGATCCAAGAGTGGAATGCATGTTGCTGCCACTCAGAGACGGCATGATGCTGATGAGGAAAAAATAAGAGAATTAAACAACGCAAGATTTGTAAAAATTTAATAGCTTTGTATTAAAGGGTGGAATAAATTATTAGATCATGACGCAAATAGTATTAAATATTGAAGATGATAAGCTTAAAGCCTTTATTTAGTTTATCAAAACACTTAATTACGTTTCAGTTTCTGAGGAAGAGGTTACTCCTCAATGGCAAATTGATGAAGTACAAAGTAGGATACAAAAGGTTGATTTAGGCGAAATGAAAACAAGATTGTGGAGTGTTGCAAAAAACGAAATCCTAAAATTTGGCCAATAGATAAGTGAAAATAGCGCTATTTCTGACCTAAATTTTCGGAAACTACGGCAAAAAATTCGGGATAAATGGCGGATGAAGAGCCAATGATTGCTTTACCAAAATGGCAGTTTGAGTTTCCTTCAAAATCGGTCACAATGCCACCAGCCTCTTCAATTAAACAAATACCACCAGCAATATCCCACGGACTTAGACCATACTCAAAAAAACCATCGAAACGACCACAAGCGGTATAGGCTAAATCTACTGCAGCACTTCCCATTCTGCGCATGCCTTGGGTACTTTTCATGAAATATTTTAAGGTGTTGAGGTATTGCTCCATAGCTTTAAAATCATAATAGGGAAAGCCGGTTGCAAGCAATGATTTGCCTAATTCTGGATTGGTTTTTACATGAATAGCTCTGCCATTAAGCCAAGCTCCCCCACCCTGCCAAGCATAAAATAATTCATCGTGGTTAACTTCATAAACAACCCCTACTTTAATTTTATCTTGGTGTAAAAGTCCAATACTCACGCTATAAACAGGTAAATCATGAATAAAATTGGTGGTTCCATCCAAGGGGTCTATGATCCACATCCACTCTTTTTGTTCTGTTGCAATGGTATTCTCTTCGGTAATGAAACCTGCCTCAGGTAAAATTTCATGAAGGCCTTTCACTAAAAGCTCCTCAGCAGATTTATCAACATAACTCACCAGTTGGTTAAAGCTTTTTACCTCAACCGCACCCATTGAAAAGCTCCTGCGTTCTGTTCGTATAAGTGCTCCCGCCTCTTTGGCAATACTGCGTGCTTGTTGGCAGATTAAATTTAAGTCTATCATGGTAAAAAAATGGTGGGTAAAAATACAGATCTGTTGAAACATATTCACTACATTTCTACTAATATTGTACACGCATGAATTATCCATCTGCACTCATAGAAGAGGCTGTAAACGAATTATCCAAATTTCCAGGTATTGGCAAGAAATCTGCCCTGCGGATGGTATTGTTTTTATTGAAACAGGAAGAAACAGAAGTTACCAAAATGGGAGAAGCCATAATTAAATTGCGGAAAGAAATTAGATTTTGCGAACGATGTAACAATGTGAGCGATGCCCAATATTGCAATATTTGTAAAAACCCAAAGCGCGATCAACAGAGCATTTGCGTAGTAGAGGATTTACGAGATGTGATGGCCATTGAAAACACCAATCAATTTTATGGTACCTACCATGTTTTAGGTGGTTTAATCAACCCTATTCAAGGTATTGGACCAGAGCAATTAAAAATAGAAAGTTTACTAAAGCGCGTAAAAGAAATGGATGCCAAAGAAATAATAATGGCTTTGAGTGCAAACATGGAAGGAGATACCACTGTATTTTATTTATCGAGGAAGCTACAACCACTACAGGTAAAAATAAGCACCATATCCAGAGGAATTGCCGTTGGAGGTGAGCTAGAATATGCAGATGAAATAACTTTAGGAAGATCTATTTTAGGCAGAATTCCGTATGCTAGCAATTAAACTTTGGGTATTTATATTGTCTTTAATTGCCTAAACGTACCAAATTCTCATTAAAAACGACCAAATAATAAGTAAATTGAAAAGAGTTAAATAAATCTATTACTTTTCATTTTTTGAATTAATTAAAGAATGACAAAAGGTTTTTTAATTTTAGGCTTCATACTCATTGTAGCAACATTTATTTATTGGACGTTCAATTATATACTTCAACGCCGAATGTCGAGTTTTGCCAAGCAGGTAATGTTATCTGATTTGCGGGCTATCAGAGCCCAAATGAACCCTCATTTTATTTTTAATTCACTCAACAGCATTAACCGATATATCCTAAAAAATGAAACGGATATTGCCTCAGATTATTTAGGCAGGTTTGCCAAATTGATGCGATTGGTTTTGGATAACTCCAACCATGAGCGTATTACTTTGGCCACAGAATTAGAAGCACTTCAAATTTATGTAGAGCTAGAGCAATTGAGGTTTGAACATACATTTGTATACGAAGTTTCTATTGAAGCAGGTATCCAACCCGAAAAAATTTTGGTTCAGCCCCTAATTTTTCAACCCATTCTAGAAAATGCCATTTGGCATGGCTTAATGCATAAAGAAGAGGGAATACGAAAGCTCCATTTAAACATCAGTGAGGATAGTGGAAAATTGATTTGTGAAATCAGAGACAATGGCGTTGGAAGAGAGGCATCAGCTAAAGAAAAAAAACTAAAGAAAAAATCGTACGGCATAAACTTGGTAAGAGACCGACTGGTATTTCTAGATAAAAATGCAGAATTATCTTTCATCGATCTCAAGGATAATGGATTATCGGCGGGCACAGCGGTTATATTGAAATTTAAAAAATCAGAAGATTATACCATTTAAATATGAAAGCATATATTTTAGATGATGAGCTAAGTGCCATAGAAGTATTGGAAATATACCTCCATAAACATTTCCCCGAAATAACTGTAGTGGGTAAAAATACCAAACCGATTGATGCAATTGATGAAATTGCTTTGCTTCAACCCAACCTATTATTTTTGGACGTTCAAATGCCTAAGCTAAACGGATTTGAAGTGTTAGAACAACTTCCTAAGCCTTGGCCCAAAGTTGTTTTTACAACCGCCTACGACAAATTTGCCATTGATGCCATTAAATACAGTGCAGTTTATTATTTGTTAAAACCCTTAAACTTGCACGAACTAAAAAATGCCATTGAAAAAGTAACAGAAAATTTAATGCACAACTATGATTATTTGCGTTTACAAGAATTGCTGTTTAATATGAAAGCGCAAGGTTCCCAAAAACCTAAAATTGCTGTTAAAAACAATGATGCTATTGAGTATTTAAGTATAGACGAAATAATACGGTGTGAGGCAGATAATAATTATACCAAAATCTATTTATCCGGAGGTAAAAAAATCATAGTTTCAAAAACCTTGAAGGAGTTTGAATTGGTATTAGAACAATACAATTTTTTGCGAATACATCAATCGCACCTAATCAACAAAGAGCATTTAAAACGCTATATAAAAACAGATGGCGGATCTGTGATTTTGGCTGATGGTACAGAATTACCGGTTGCTAGAGCAAGAAAGGATATTTTAAACAAAAACATAGACTTTTAAATGAAATTATTTATTATTTGGTATACTTTTATGATTATGCTGCAATAGTACTTCCCGTTTTTAACAATAAATTCGATTTTGAAATAATATATTAAATCTAACCCAGATAATAAACATGAATATCCAAGCAGCTGAAACGTTTATTTTAGAAAAATTAAAAAATGAACTACCCACTAACCTTTATTACCATAGCTTCAACCATGTTATAGATGTGCTAAATGCCGCTATTCAATATGCAGAAATGGAAAAAATTTCGGAGAACGACACTTTACTAATAAAAACAGCAGTACTATTTCACGATTCTGGCTTTACCATTCAGAGTGAAAACCACGAAGAATTAGGATGTGATATTGCCAAAAAATTCTTGCCTCAATTTGATTATAAAGAGTCGGATATCCATATAATTTGTGGAATGATAATGGCCACTAAAATCCCACAAAAACCAAACAATATTTTGGAGAAAATAATATGTGATGCCGATTTGGATTATTTGGGAAGAGATGATTTTTGGGAAATTAGCCATAACCTTTACAAGGAGGTTGAGGTTTTTGGAATCCTAACAAACGAGGTGGATTGGAACCGTTTACAATTAAAGTTTTTAAGCACTCATCAATACTTTACGCAAAGTGCAAAAGCATTGAGAAAAAATAAAAAAGAGGCTCATACAAAAAAGATCAGAGATATTGTTGAAATGTATGCTTCGTAAGCCTCAATTCTTTCTAAAAAATTTAAATAGCCATTATGGCTATTTTTTTTGATAAATTTTTGCTAATTTCCCTTTCAGGAACTTGTTACTTTTTCGCCTTTTATAGCTTGTAAATCTTGTTTCCATTACTCAACGAAAATTATCATGTGAAAACAAGCATATTTTAATGCATCTTTGGTTTAAAAGTAATAAAATTTATAAAAAAATAAGTATGGGATCAGGTTCATTAATTGCACTCATTTTTGCAGCCGTTGCCTTCTCTGCAGGTGGCTTGGCCTTTGCCAAATTTTTAAATAAAGGAAGTACCAATCCTCAAAAGGGTGAAACCTACGAATGTGGCATTCGCACTGAAGGTTCACCTTGGAACCAATTCAATGTTGGCTATTATTTGTTTGCCCTCATTTTTCTTATTTTCGACGTTGAGTTGGTATTCATGTATCCTTGGGCAGTTGTTGCAAAAAAGGTAGGCATGATGGCCCTATTTGAAATAATAGTTTTCATTTTTATCTTATTCATGGGTTTTTTATACGCCCACAAAAAAGGAGCATTAAAATGGATATAAAAGTAAGCGAACCAAGCACGCCGTTTCCTGGCACCATTCACGAAACACCCGGTGGTGGCATATTATTAAGTTCTTTAGATGATGTAATTAATTGGGCTCGATCCAACTCCTTATGGCCATTGGTTTTTGGAACTTCCTGTTGTGCCATTGAAATGATGAGCGTAGCCTCTGCCAAATACGATTTTTCTAGGTTTGGATTTGAGGTGTTTAGGGCATCACCTCGTCAAGCAGATGTTATCATTATATCTGGCACCATCGTAAACAAAATGGCACCTGTGCTCAAGCGTTTATTTGATCAAATGCCTGAACCAAAATATGTAATAGCAATGGGCGCTTGCGCAACCAGTGGCGGACCATTTTTTTACAATACCTATTCAGTGGTAAAGGGCGCAGACCATGTGATTCCGGTAGATGTATACCTAGCTGGTTGTCCGCCAAGACCCGAAGCGTTGCTACATGCATTAATAACCTTGCAAGAGAAGATTAAAAGTGGTTTGACCCGCGAGCAAATTCGCAGTAAAATGTCGGAAGAATATGGAAAATGAACACTTATTAAACTCTCTGCAAACTGGCTTTCCTGAGGCCGCAATTGCAATAGGTTCAGACTGGCCTGAAATGAGCATTGAAAGTACGCAACTACTGGAGGTGATAGAAAAATTGAAAGGCTCAGATAAGTGGGATTTTGATTACCTATTTTGTGAAACATGCGTTGATTGGAAAACACATTTTACCATGGTTTACCATTTAAGCTCCACTCAATATAGACATAGCATGGTGCTAAAAGCCAAGGTTGATAGAGAAATTCCCCAAATTGAAAGCGTGGTGAAATTTTATAAAACTGCTGAAATGCTAGAGCGAGAAGTTTATGATTTATTTGGCATTCAATTTTTGAACCACCCAGATTTACGCAGGTTACTGTTAACCGAAGATTGGGTGGGTTACCCGCTTCGCAAAGATTACCACGACCCAATTAATATGATCAAATTATAGTTATGCGCAACGTGGTCGATACAACACCTGAGGGTAATATGGTTTTGAATGTTGGTCCGCAACACCCGTCAACACACGGTGTTTTGCACCTATTTATTACTGTTAATGGAGAAACTATTTTAAACCTTGATCCAAATATTGGATACATACATCGTTCTATTGAAAAGATGTGTGAGAGTTTAAGCTATAGGCAATTTATTTATTCAACCTCCAGAATGGATTACCTTTCTGCACACATGAATAATCATGGCTGTGCGCTTACAGTTGAGAAAGGTTTGCAGATAGAAGTACCAGAAAGAGCAGAGGTTATTAGAGTTATCATCAGTGAACTTACGCGCCTTGCCTCCCATCAATTGTGGTGGGGATCTTTAGCTATGGATCTTGGCGCATTGAGCCCATTTTTTTATGCATTTCGAGAAAGAGAAATGATAACAGATATCATGGAAGAGACTTGTGGTGCCAGACTAACCATGAACTACATTGTACCCGGTGGTGTAATGGCAGATATACATCCAGATTTTCAGCGAAAGGTCAAGGAATTTATGGTTCAATTTAAAAGCAAAATTGGCGAATACCATGAGTTGGTAACTGACAATGTAATTTTTCAAAATAGAACCAAAGGAATTGGAAAATTAAGTAAAGAAGATGCTATTAGTTACGGTTGTACCGGCCCAACCGCGCGTGGAAGTGGATTGAGTTGTGATATCAGAAAAATATATCCTTATAGCGCTTATAAAAATATACAATTTAACGAAATTATAGAAACCGAAGGAGATTCATTCGCCCGCTATATGGTTAGAATGCGAGAGATGGAGGAATCGGTTCACATCATTGAGCAGTTAATAGACAATATACCTGAAGGAGAATTTCAAGCCAAAACAAAAGCCGTATTGAAATTACCAAAAGGCGAATTTTATACCAGGTTAGAAACTGCTAGAGGTGAGTTAGGTGTTTACATTGTGAGTGAAGGTGGCACAACTCCTTACCGAATAAAATTCCGTTCACCAGGATTCTCCAATTTAAGCGCACTCAACCACATGGTTAAAGGTCATAAAATTGGCGATTTGGTTTCGGTAATGGGAACCCTTGATTTAGTAATTCCAGATATAGACCGTTAATGCCAGTAACATGTTTAGTATAGAAAAAATCCTTAATAGTTTTCATGAATGGCTTAGTAGCATGCTGAACCAAAACATGGTGATGCTATTAGAAATGGCACTCATAGCTTTTTTTGCCATTACATTATTTGCCACTCTTGGTTTGGTGCTCGTATACTTAGAGCGCAAAGTTTCTGCCTTTATTCAAATACGAAAAGGTCCGAATAGAGTTGGCCCATTTGGTATTTTTCAAACCACTGCAGATACTTTAAAGTTGATTGTTAAAGAAAGTTTTATGCCAGATAGCGTAGATAAATTTTTGTATCAATTGGCTCCATTTATTGTGATGATAACAGCCATGTTGTTATTGGCACCACTCCCATTTGCCAGAGGCGTACAAATTTGGAATATCAATATTGGTGTATTTTATGTTACTGCAGTTTCCTCCCTATCTGTTATAGGAATTTTGATGGCAGGTTGGGCAAGTAACAATAAATATTCCTTGCTTGGCGCTATGCGAAGTGGCGCTCAAATTGTAAGTTATGAGCTATCTGCAGGTATGGCTATTCTTTCCATCATTGTATTAACTGGCAGCTTGAACCTACAAGATATTATAGCTTCTCAAGAAAATGGCTGGTGGATATTTAAAGGACATATACCCGCAATAGTTGCATTTGTAATTTATATCATAGCAGTAACCGCCGAAACAAACAGGGCTCCTTTTGATTTGGCTGAAGCAGAATCGGAATTAACTGGAGGTTTCCATACAGAGTATGCAGGCATGCGATTTGCCTTATTCTTCTTGGCGGAGTACATCAATATTTTTATTGTTTGCGCCATTGGTGCTACCCTTTTCTTTGGAGGTTGGATGCCATTTCACATTGGAAATTGGGAAGCTTTTAACCATGTAATGGATTTTATTCCTTCGTCTATTTGGTTCTTTGGTAAAACATTTTTCTTAATTATTCTAATTATGTGGTTCCGTTGGACCTTCCCCCGGTTGCGCGTAGATCAGCTATTGAATTTAGAATGGAAATACCTGCTCCCAATTAGTATGTTAAATTTATTGGTCATGACTTTAATTGCCATAAAAGGATGGCATTTTTAATATAAATGAGCTTTATAAGTAATTACATAAAAGAAGTATATGGTGCCGTTAGTTCATTGCTCATTGGCATGAAACGCACTGGTTATTACCTTACCCACAACAAAGAAGTGATAACCGAAGAGTACCCAGAATTTAGGGCAAAAATGGCCGATCGTTTTAGGGGCGAAGTGGTAATGACGCATGATGCACAAAATGAGCATGCCTGCACCGGTTGTTCGGCCTGCGAATTAGCTTGCCCAAATGGTACCATCAAAATTTTAAACAAGTTTGATATTACACCCGAAGGCAAAAAGAAAAAGGCCATAGATTCATTTGTGTATCATTTGGAACTATGTACCATGTGTAATTTGTGTATTGTTGCCTGCCCCACAGATGCCATAAAAATGTCGCAAAATTTTGAACACAGTGTTTATGATCGCAGGTTGTTAACCAAACAATTGAATTTGCCTGGATCCAAATTAAGGGAAGGAGTTGAATAAATGAATGCACAAGAAATAATCTTTTACTTAATTGCTGCTTATATACTTGGAACAGGGATAATGGCTGTTACCACCAACCGTATTTTTAGGGCCGCAATTTGGTTATTGTTTTCATTGGTAGGTATTGCTTCTTTGTACTTTTGGATGGACTTAGAATTTATAGCCGCCATTCAAATTGTGGTGTATGTTGGAGGAATAGTGGTACTCATTATTTTTAGTGTTTTTCTGACCCAAAAAGCAGGAGATGAAATGCCTGTAGCACTTAAGAGTAGAACACTACCAGCGGCCTTTGCTAGTTTATTTGCACTGGCATTTACTGCCAATATTTTGCTTCACCACAATTTTGGTTCAGCCAGTAATGTAATGTTTGACCCAAATATGGATAAAATTGGAATGGCAATGTTGAATACTGGAGATGGCGGATTTATTTTACCGTTTGAAACAGTGAGTATGCTGTTGTTAGCTGCCATGATTGGCTGTATTGTAATTGCCATGAAAATTAAAAAGGAGGCAACACAATGATGCCTATTGGATTAACGCATGTCATTATATTGAGCACCGCTTTGTTCTTTATTGGGGTATATGGATTCTTTACAAGAAGAAACCTCATAACCATTTTGATGTCGATTGAGTTAATGCTCAATAGTGTGAATATCAATTTTGTTGCATTCAATAAATACTTGTACCCACAAAACATAGATGGCATATTCTTTTCCATATTTATTATAACCATAGCTGCAGCAGAAGCGGCAGTAGCCATTGCAATTATTATTAACCTTTACCGCAGTCACAATTCTATTGATGTAGAAGAGGCGAACGAAATGAAATATTAATTATGAGCAGCATTACTACTATTTTATTGATACCAGGTTTGCCTTTGCTAGCTTTTTTGATGTTAGGAATTTTTGGCAACAGCTCATCATGGCTTAAAAATTTAGCAGGCATTATCGCAACCACGTTCATGGCTATCTCGTGTTTGTTGTCGGTTCAAACAGCCATCAACTATTTTGTAACGGCAGACCTGGCCGAAAAAGGATTTGCACCCATTATCTTATTCAAATACAATTGGCTTTCATTTGGCTCAGGTGTATCAATAGACATGGGCGCACTGCTTGATCCAATCTCCGCCATGATGTTAGTGGTGGTAACCTTTATATCTTTAATGGTGCACGTATTTAGTTTAGGCTACATGAAAGGAGAAGAGAGATTTGCCACCTACTATGCATTCTTGGGTTTATTTACCTTTTCTATGTTAGGCCTCATCTTGAGTTCAAACATCTTTCAGATTTATATTTTCTGGGAATTGGTGGGTGTTTCATCGTTCTTATTGATAGGCTATTACTTTGCCAAACCCAGTGCAGTGGCGGCCGCCAAGAAAGCATTTATTGTAACGCGCTTTGCAGATTTGGGATTTTTAATTGGCATCTTAACCTTAGGATTTTATGGTGAGAGTTTCGATTTTCAAACATTGATTCAAAGATTTACTGACCACCAATCGCCACAATTTTTAGCAATTAGCGCAGCATCCTTTATGGGAATAACAGCCTTAAGTTGGGGATTAATGCTAGTATTTATGGGCGGTGCTGGAAAATCTGCCATGTTTCCATTACATATTTGGTTACCAGATGCCATGGAAGGACCTACACCCGTTTCGGCATTGATACATGCAGCAACCATGGTGGTAGCAGGCGTATATTTAGTAGCGCGCTTGTTTCCCATTTTCGCTATATCGGATCAAGCCGCATTAGATGTGGTTGCCTTTATTGGTATTTTATCTGCACTGTTTGCAGCCATTATTGCATTTACGCAAACAGATATCAAACGGGTATTGGCATTCTCTACTATGAGCCAGATTGGCTTTATGATGTTTGCCTTAGGTGTATCCAATTATGGTGGCGAAAATGGTGCAGGCTTCAGTGCTTCCTTGTTTCATTTGTTTACGCACGCATTCTTCAAATCACTGTTATTCCTTGGTGCGGGAGCTATTATACACATGGTACATAGTAATAATATGGACGATATGGGAGGCTTAAGAAAGCACATGCCTATTACCCATATCAGTTTTTTAATTGCTTGTTTGGCTATCTCTGGCATCCCTCCTTTTGCCGGCTTTTTTAGCAAGGAAGCCATTTTACATGCGGCACATGCAAGCAGCCCTATCACCTATTATTTAGCCTTGTTTACTTCTATGTTAACAGCCTTTTATATGTTTAGGCTATACTTCAATATATTTTGGAGTTCGGAAGCAAAACCTATGCACAACGCTCATGGCGAAGGAACATGGAGCATGAAAATACCTTTAATTATTCTTGGCTTATTGTCTATTGTAGTAGGCTTTATTCCTTTCTCGCATTATGTGAGTTCGGACGGAAAATCATTGGAAACTCATTTAGATTTAATGTTCTCTATACTCCCTGTTTCATTGGCCGCAGCAGGCATTTTATTTGCAGCCTATTTGTATAAAAACAAGAATGAAAAACCAGCACAAATTGCGCAAAATTTAGGTGGTATTTTTTCTTTGGTTAAACAGAAATTCTATATAGATGAAATCTACTTATTTATAACACATAAAATAATATTTAACCTCATAGGAAGACCTGCTGCATGGATTGATAAACATATTGTTGATGGCTTTTATACCTTAACAGCAACAACAACCGAAGAATTTTCGAGCACCATCAAAGGTTGGCAATCTGGTAATTTACAAAGTTATGCTTTGTATTTTCTTGCTAGCGTTTTGGGCTTGGCTATATTAATTATTTATGCATTAATTTAAGACAACATGAACCTGCTAATACTATTAATTATACCCTTTTTAACTGCCATTGGTATATTGGCTGTAAATGGTTTAAAACAGGTTAGAACTGTTGCATTTATTGGGTCTATGATTCAATTGTGCTTATCATTTTACTTGCTGAACCAATACCACATTGCAAAAGAATTAGGTGATGCTTCACTCATGTTGTTTGAACAAAACTATCCCTGGTTTCCATCAATGGGTGTTTACTTTCATATTGGTGTAGATGGCATTTCTATTTCAATGATTATACTTACTGCATTGGTTGTGGTTGCTGGTGTTTTGGTATCATATGGCATGGAGCAATTGCACAAAGAATTTTTCTTCTTGCTGATCCTATTAAGTTTGGGTGCGTATGGCTTTTTTATCTCCTTAGATTTATTTACCCTTTTCTTTTTCTTAGAAGTTGCGGTGATACCTAAATTTTTATTGATAGGCATTTGGGGGAGTGGTCCAAAAGAGAGAAGTGCCATGAAATTAGCCCTCATGTTAATGGGTGGCTCGGCTATGATATTCATAGGCCTGATTGGTGTTTACTTTTATTCAAATGAGGTAGGTGCACGCACATTCGATATGCTTGCTTTGGCCAAAAATGGAATTTCAAAAGAAGCCCAATTGTTCTTCTTCCCATTTGCCTTCGCAGGTTTTGGCGCATTCACTGCCTTGTTTCCATTTCATACTTGGGTGCCAGACGGACACTCATCGGCGCCCACAGCGGCCTCCATGTTCCTTGCAGGCATATCTATGAAGCTGGGTGGATATGGTTGTTTAAGAGTAGCCACTTTTTTAATGCCACAGGCTGCAGAATATTATGCACCTGTGATTATTTTATTGGCAACTATTGCTATTATTTATGGTGCCTTTGCCACCATGATGCAAACAGATTTAAAGTATATCAATGCATACTCTTCAATCAGCCATTGTGGCTTTGTGTTACTGGGAATTGGCATGCTTACCAAAGTTTCTATCACAGGTGCTGTAATGCAAATGGTGAGTCATGGATTAATGACAGCGCTTTTCTTTGCCGCTATTGGCATGATGTATAGCAGAACGCATACCAGATTGGTTGCTCAATTAGGAGGATTATTAAAAGTAATGCCATTCATTTCATCCATATTTATCATCGCAGGATTGTGCTCATTGGGCCTACCTGGCTTTAGTGGGTTTGTATCGGAGATGACCATTTTTGTTGGAGCTTGGCAAAACCCAAATATCTGGTATAGGTTGGCAACCATTTTATCATGTGCATCTATAGTAGTTACCGCAGTTTATATTTTGCGTGCTGCAGGCAGCTCTGTTATGGGACCCATAAAAGACAATCATTTTTTAAAATTAGAAGATGCCTTATGGAATGAAAAATTAGCGGCAGTAGTATTGCTCTCGGGCATTGTTGTTATTGGCATTGCCCCCTTCTTGTTAACAGACTTACTGTCGCCAGGAACAGATATAATTATGGAACAATTACTTAAATAGCACAAAAAGATGATGGCATTAGATATAATTATTGCAATGAAACATGAGTTGATGATTGGCTTCATCATATTCTTGCTTTTGTTTTGGAAAATCCGTTCCGATGAACCCAATCCAAGTGCAGTGATATCGGTTGTTAATGGATTGCTATTGGCCACGGTATTGTTGTTTTTGTTTGAATCAAAAGACGTGGTGTTATTCAATCAAATGTTTAAAGGAAATGAGCTCATCTTATTTCAAAAATCCATTTTGAGTTTGGGCATGCTTATTGTTTCTGCTATTTCATTTACATGGCTCAAGAACAATAAGAATTTTCTGGAGTTTTACATCCTTTTGTTGTCCTCGCTTTTAGGAATGTTTTTCATGATTTCATCAGCGAATATGTTGATGTTTTATTTGGGATTGGAACTATCAACCATACCATTGGCAGCAGCAGCCAACTTTGATTTACAAAAACGCAAATCGTCTGAAGCTGCCATGAAATTAATATTGTCGTCGGCCTTTTCAAGCGCACTATTGTTATTAGGAATATCATTTATATATGGTAGTACTGGTACCTTATTGTTCTCAGAATTGAGTGTTTCATTGGTTGAAAACCCATTGAGTATTTTTGCCTTCATACTCATCTTTGCAGGCTTTGCTTTTAAAATAAGTGCAGTACCTTTTCACCTATGGACAGCCGATGTTTATGAAGGCTCGCCTATTCCGGTGACTGCATTTTTATCGGTAGTTTCAAAAGCTGCCGTCACATTTGTATTTGTAAGTGTACTATTCCAAGTGTTTCAATCACTTGCCCTTACTTGGACCATTGCCATTTCATTGATGGCATTTTTAAGCATTGTAATTGGTAATTTATTTGCCCTCAGGCAACAAAATATCAAAAGGTTTTTGGCCTTTTCTGCCATTGCACAAGTGGGCTATATTTTGGTGGCCATGCTTGGGTTTGCTGAAGTAGCACAATCATCCATTTTCTTCTTTTTAATCATTTATTTATTCTCGAACCTAGCTGCATTTGGTGTTATAGGCATTGTAAGTGAACATACAGGCAATGAAAACATTGATGATTACAAAGGCTTTTACCAAACCAATAAATTTCTTTCATGGGTATTGGCCATAGGTTTATTTGCCTTAGCGGGCGTGCCGCCAACAGCAGGCTTTTTTGGCAAGTTTTTCCTATTAATGGCAGGAGCCTCAAAAGGAAATTATATCTTAATCATTATTGCTGCCTTAAACATGGTGGTGTCTTTTTACTATTATTTAAGAATAGTAAAAGTAATTTTTATGGACGGCAATGAAAACCCAATAGCCAAAACAGAGGCAGGATTAATTCCGAACCTTGCTTTATTATTATGCATGGCAGGCCTCATTGTTCTGAGTGTTTATGGCCCAATTTATGAATACATTGTTCATATTGTTCAACCTTATTAATTTAAAACTCATGGGACTCAATGCAAATCATACAGTAGAAGAATTAGGCAATATTAGGTGTGCCATTGTAGAGAAAAATATACCACAAGCAAGGGTAGATTTTTTAACGCCATTGCTCACGGGCAATGGATATAAGGTAGTATGTGTAGAAGCTGAGGCACCAAAAGCTAAGGCTTCGACAAGCTCAGCCACCGCAGCCGCCGATGCCACTGGAGCCAATGCGACCACTTCGTTCAATCCGGTCAATCCGGTCACTGAACCTCCGGTCACTCCGGTCACTGAGCCTGTCGAAGTGGTCGAAGTGAGCGAAGTGGCAGCTGCAAGTGAAGTGCTATTTACCTTAGGTGTCACAGATTTGCTATTTAACCCCATTAACGCCGTTTTTGGCAGGTTATTAAGAACTTCTGATGGTCATGTAGTAACCAACGATTATTGGAACCAAACAGATGCAGTAAGCAGGGATGAAATTCCGTATTTTGAGAAAAAATAAAGAATTTATCTGCTATTTGTGAGGATGATTCGAATTTTCCTATTCCCTGTTTATCTTGTTTTTATTTCAAATTTTGCAGTTAGTCAGGATAGTTTGCATGAAAGTTTTGGTTCAACCGGTAAAAAAAATTTGTCTTAAAATTCAAAATTTATACCTTTGCGTATAATACCATTTAGTATAAAATTTTACCAATTAAATATTAAAGCATGAAAGATTCGCCATTTATATATGGAACCACAGTAAGTATAAAATCATTTACCAATAGGGAGGCTGAGTCTGCCAAATTAAAAAGTAATTTGATGAATGGCATTAACACTACCATCATTTCACCAAGAAGATGGGGAAAATCTTCCTTGGTGGAGAAAGTAATTCATGAAATAAACAAGAATGATAAGAAAACAAAAACCATCATTATTGATTTGTTTTCAGTAAGCAGTGAAGAGGAGTTTTTGGAACATTTTGCCCGTGAGGTAATTAAAGCATCCTCCACCAAATGGCAGGAATGGATGAGCAGTGGAAGAGAGTTTTTTAAAAAATTAATCCCCAAATTAAGTGTTGGGATCGACCCAACAACAGACTTTAATTTAAGCTTTGATTGGCTTGAATTGAAAAAAAATAATGAGGAGGTTTTAAACCTGCCTGAAACAATTGGAAAAAAGCGAGGAATTAAATTCATTATTTGCCTAGATGAATTTCAAAACCTTGCAGCATTCAACAATTACCAGATCTTTGAAAAGAAATTAAGGGCCAATTGGCAACGTCATAATTCAGTTACGTATTGCTTATATGGCAGTAAGCGCCATATGATGACAGAAATTTTCAATAATCCATCTAAACCATTTTATCGTTTTGGTGATATCATGTTGTTGCAAAAAATTGATACAAAAAAATGGGTGTCATTTATAGTTAAAAGCTTTGAGTCCACAAACAAACAAATAGATGAAAAAACGGCTATGATAATTCCAATGGCAATGAAAAACCATTCATGGTATGTACAACAACTTGCTCATTACACATGGAATTTAACAAATAAAAAAGCTTCAATTTTAGAGATAAATGCTGCATTAAATGAGTTAATTTATGCCAATTCCCCATTGTATCAAAAGGAATCTGAGAGCATCAGCCATACCCAATTAAACCTGTTAAAAGCTGTTGTAAATGGCGAAACAAAATTTACAAGTACTTCAGTAATGAACAAATATCATTTGGGCACGCCGCGTAATGTGAGTAAAAACAAAATAACACTCATCAACAATGATATTATCCATGAAATAAATAACAAGTTTGATTTCGTTGACCCAGCTTTTGAATTATGGTTCAAAAAGCAATATTTCAATCAACCATATACTATTTAACTGCCATATACCGTGAGATGAAATTCCGTATTTTGAGAAAAAATAAAGAATCTATCTGCTATTTTGTTTAATCACTTTATTGCCTTGCCTTCTTCATTGGATTGTCTTCATTGCCCTGGTTGCGGCCAGTTCTAGCTTTGCTCTTATACAAATCGAACTTGGATGGCGCTTCTTTGCTTGGCCATGAATTATTGCCTTCGTTGATATCGGCTGTTTCTTTATAGGGATCAAGCAAAATAGAACTTACCCTCTTTTGTTTGGCAAATGTTTTGATTACCTTGTTTTCATCCTTGCGCCAAATATAGGCCGAGATATATTCAACTTCATTGGTACCATCTTCATAATTCCATTGTACAATGATTGGCATTACCAAACCACCCACATTACTCATTTGCAACTCGTAATAATACATGTTGGCATATGGCTTGGCATCTTCCTCAGTTACAGGTGTAATGTTCTCATAACGATTTACCGTTTTTGTTGTCTCTTCTTCTTTTGGCTCTTTGTAGTAATAATAAAAATCGCGGAGAGAGGTATCTTTATCTACCAAGAAAACCATGCCACTTTGCTTGTTGCGTAAACGAGAAACATGAATAAAATCATCAGGTGCCTTGCCACCTCTTTTAATCACTTCACTTCTTTCTAATGGCTTTAATGGTGCATTTACCTGAAATGCCACCACACTGTCCAAGGCAATATCAACCGGTTCAATATCATAAAACCAACCGCGCCAAAACCAATCCAAATCAACGCCCGAAGCATCTTCCATGGTGCGGAAAAAATCTGCCGGCGAAGGATGCTTAAATGCCCAGCGACGACAATATTCCTTAAAAGAATAATCGAACAACTCCCTACCCATTACCGTTTCTCGCAAAATATTTAAAGCCGTAGCTGGCTTTGCATAGGCATTTGGACCAAATTGGTTGATGTTCTCGCTATTGGTCATGATGGGCTCCAATTGATTTTTTGGCAGCTTCATATAATCCACAATCTTGTGGGCCGGACCTCTACCCGATGGATAGTTGTTATCGAATTCTTGCTCGGTTAAAAACTGCACAAAGGTATTTAAGCCTTCATCCATCCAACTCCAATTACGTTCATCGCTATTGATAATCATAGGAAAGAAATTATGTCCTACCTCATGAATAATCACACCAATAACGCCATACTTGGTGCGTGCACTATAAGTTCCATCCTCGTCGGTTCGGCCATAATTAAAGCAAATCATTGGGTACTCCATGCCATTGGCAGCCTCTACACTAATGGCCACTGGGTATGGATAAGGAATAGTAAACTTTGAATAGGTGCGCAAGGTTTGTGCAATGGTTTTGGTAGAAAATTTGCGGTACAAAACATAAGCCTCTTTAGGATAATAACTCATACACATCACATTCTTACCAGCAATAGGTTCGGCCATAGCATCCCAAACAAATTTGCGGGAGCTACCCCACGCAAAATCGCGCACGTTTTGTGCCTTGTACTTCCATGTTCTAAAATTCTTGGTATCAGGCGC
>Ga0209550_10000260_pt1 | contig 47292 bp, 54 predicted proteins | sample LauGreSuBDMM15SN_2_FD_187567 | JGI IMG/M metagenome (GOLD analysis project Ga0209550, IMG submission 187567) | Freshwater lake microbial communities from Lake Michigan, USA - Su13.BD.MM15.SN (SPAdes) (version 5) | ecosystem: Environmental > Aquatic > Freshwater > Lake | place: Lake Michigan...
GCGCAGGTGGTGGTGCCTTGTGACACACCGAACATCGTGGAGAGCAAGTCCTTCAAGCTGTACTTGAACAGCTTTAACAACACGCGCTTTGCCGATGCCAGCCAAGTGCAAGCGCGCCTCAAAGCCGATCTGGGCGAGGCCGTGTGGCGCGGCTCGGCGCAGTCTGCCAGCGTGGGTGTCAAACTGGTGCTGCCCGAGATGTTTGACCGTGAGCCGATTCAAGAACTCGATGGCCTGAGCCTGGACCGCCTGGACGTGGAGTGCGAGCGCTACACGCCCGCCCCAGACTTGCTGACCACGGCCGTGGGCGAGGTGCCCGTCACCGAAGTGCTCACCAGTGGCTTGCTCAAAAGCAACTGCTTGGTCACCGGTCAGCCCGATTGGGGCAGTGTGCGCATTGCCTACAGCGGCCCGGCCATTGAGCAGGCTGGCTTGCTGCAGTACCTGGTTAGTTTTCGCAACCACAACGAATTTCATGAGCAATGTGTAGAACGCATCTTCATGGACCTGTGGCGCCGCTGCCAGCCCATCAAGCTGACGGTGTATGCGCGCTACACCCGGCGCGGCGGTCTGGACATCAACCCGTTTCGCACCAGCCACCCGCAGCCCCTGCCCTCGCAGGCCCGCACGGCGCGCCAGTGAGCGCCAGCGCCTAAGCGCAGACAAGTTTCACGCTTTATTTCCCTCCGTCCTCAGCCCTTGAAGGGCGGTGGGCGCTTGTCGGCCTGAGCGCCTACAGCACCTGCTGAGCCGCCTGGCCCGCCAGCTCCCGGTGGTCTTTGTAGAAGAGCCCATGACTGACGCCCGCGAGGACCACCTTGAGCACTTGCAGCTGGCACCGGGCATTGATGTCTTGCAACCCCATGCAACTGAGCGCCGAGATGGTGGCGGTGTCACCTTCTCGCCGCAGCGTGACCCTGGCCGACGGCTGGGTGTTTGGCTGCGACAGCCTGATCAGCACCTTGCTCTTGCCCAAGTTGGTCCAGGCCATGGGCCAGGAAGCCCCCGAGGCGGTGTGCACGGCTGCGGCCTGACGGCGCTCGGGCCCGCCGCTTCAGGCCGCGCCAGCTTCACAGCAGCGCCTGCTGCGCATCCTCGTCCGGCGTGGATGGCTCAGGCGCTGCCGTGGTTTTGACCAGCGAGCCCACCCGCACGCCCAGCAAGCGCAGGCGCTGCTGCAAGGGCACGCGCTTGAGCGCTTGGCCCGCCGCGCGTCGAATGCCCTGGGCGTCGGCGGTGGGCTGCTCCAGCGTGAGGTCGCGCGTGACGCTTTTGAAGTCGTCGTAGCGCAGCTTGATGCCTATGGTGCGGCCCTGGTAGCCCTTGCGCTGCAGGTCGCTGGCCACCCGCTCGCACAGCTGGGTGAAGACGGCGCTCAATTCGGCTTTGTCGCGCACGGCGTGCAGGTCGCGCTCAAAGGTGGTTTCGCGGCTCATGGACACTGGCTCGCTGTGGGTCACCACGGGCCTGTCGTCGCGGCCCCAAGCGGCCTCGTGCATCCAGGCGCCGGTGGCCGGGCCAAAGTGTTCAATCAGCCAGGCCTTCTCGCAGGCGGCCAGCTCGCCAATGGTGCGCACGCCCAGGCTTTGCAGCTTGGCGTCGGCCTTGGGGCCAATGCCGTTGATCTTGCGGCAGGCCAGTGGCCAGATCAGCGTTTGCAGGTCGGCCTCGTGAACAATGGAAATGCCCTGGGGCTTGTTGAACTCGCTGGCCATCTTGGCGATCAGCTTGTTGGGCGCCACGCCAATCGAGCAGGTCAGCCCTGTGCGCTCGAAAACGCTGCGCTGAATCAGCCGTGCCAGCGAACGACCGCCATCGCGTTGGCCACCGGGCACCTCGGTGAAGTCGATGTAAACCTCGTCCACGCCCCGGTCTTCCATGAGCGGCGCAATCTCCAAAATGGTGTCTTTGAAGCTGCGGGAAAAGCGGCGAATCTCATCAAAATCCACCGGCAGCACAATCGCCTGCGGGCACAGCTTGGCGGCCTTCATCATGCCCATGGCCGAGCCTATGCCGAACTGGCGGGCCGGGTAGGTGGCGGTGGTGATGACGCCGCGGCCCACATAGTCTTTCAAAAGGGGGAAGGCGCTCACCGGAACGCGGTGCAGCCCGTCCTCGCCGTACGCCTGCAAGAGCGCGTCGTCGGCCCGCCTGCGCCCGCCGCCTATGACCACCGGCAAGCCTTTGAGCTGGGGGTAGCGCAGCAGCTCGACGGACGCAAAGAAGGCGTCCATGTCGAGGTGGGCAATGCGGCGTGGGGGCATGGGAGCTGAGATGCTTGCAGCGTCCAGTGACACAGGGTGTGGGCTGCCTCAGTTCCAGGGTGACAGCGTGGGTACCACTTTGCGCCCGTGGCGGCGGTAGACCAAAAAATCTCGGTCCAGGGTGATCACGCGGCAGGGGTCAAACAACTCGGAAAGACGAATCAGGCAGGCGTCAGCCAGCGAGGCGGGCCCATTCTCGTAGCGCTCAAACAACGCGCGCACGGGTCCAATGTGCTCGCCCAGGGGCAGAGCCACTTTCACCACGCCGCGTTCAATGAAGGCCAGCGCGCGGACCGGGTCAAAGCCATGGCGCGCCAGCAAAAAACAAGTTTCTGCCACCACCGCCTCACAGGTCAGAAAGGGGGCAGGGTGGCTGGCAAATTGTTCACGCGCCCAGCTGTGATGGGCGTCATCGCGACACAGCAAAGCCACCCAGGGGCCGGTGTCCAGCAGCAGGTGCATCAGCGCTGCCCGAAGTCGGCCAGGTGGGCGGGGTTGCTGGCCAGGTCTGCTGGCCCACCAGAGAAGCAACCCACGAGGTCGGACACCGCGTCCAGTGCAGTGCTGGCCGGAGCCAGGCTGTTGCGCTCGTTCACATAGGCTGACAAGGCCTGGCGCACCACCTCGGACTTGCTCAGGTGCTCGCGCTGGGCCAAGCGGGACAGCTCATCGTCCAGCGTGAAGGGCAGCTTGATGGTCAGGGTGTTCATGGTGCATGGGTAATACAGTCTGGCATTCGATATTACCAGCAGATTAATTTATTCCTTGGGCAGGGATCAGACCTTTTTGTCTTGGAGGCTGCGTGCGTGCGTGCGTGCGAGCGTGTTCGCCGCTTTGGCTCAGCGGGAGCCGGGGTAAGTCCCCGGCAGCAGAATCTCGCGCCCGACTTTGCGAATGTCGGTGTGGCCGCAAAAGGCCATGGTGATGTCCAGCTCTTTGTGGATGAGCTCCAAGGCTTTGCTCACGCCCGCCTCGCCCATGGCGCCCAAGCCGTAGAGCATGGCGCGGCCAATGTAAGTGCCTTTGGCGCCCAGGGCCATGGCCTTGAGCACGTCTTGGCCCGAGCGGATGCCGCCGTCCATGTGCACCTCAATCCTCGAGCCCACCGCGTCGACGATGGCGGGCAGCGCCTCAATGCTGCTTTGCGCGCCGTCCAATTGTCGGCCGCCATGGTTGCTGACGATCAATGCGTCGGCGCCCGAGTCGGCCGCAAGCTTGGCGTCTTCCGGGTCCATGATGCCCTTGAGAATCAGTTTGCCGCCCCAGCGCTTTTTGATCCATTCCACATCACCCCAGTTCAGGCCGGGGTCGAACTGCTTGGCCGTCCATTCAGACAAGCTGCCCATGTCGCCCACGCCTTTGACATGGCCCACGATGTTGCCAAACTGCCGCCTGGGCGTGCCCAGCATGCCCAGCGCCCAGCGCGGCTTGCTGGCGATGTTGATCAAGTTGGGCAGCGTGAGTTTGGGCGGGGCAGACAGGCCGTTGCGAATGTCCTTGTGGCGCTGGCCCAAAATCTGTAAATCCAGCGTCAGCACCAGGGCCGAGCAGCGGGCGGCTTTGGCGCGGTCTATCAGGTTTTCAATGAAGACGCGGTCCTTCATCACGTAGAGCTGAAACCAAAACGGGTGGCCGTCCGTGGCTTGGGCGACGTCTTCGATGGAACAAATGCTCATGGTCGAGAGCGTGAAGGGGATGCCGAACTTTTTGGCGGCGCGGGCGGCCAGCATCTCGCCGTCGGCGTGCTGCATGCCCGTCAGGCCCGTGGGCGCAATGGCCACCGGCATGTGCGTGGGCTGGCCGGCCATCACCGTGGCGGTGCTGCGGTTTTCCATGTTCACGGCCACGCGCTGGCGCAGCTTGATTTTTTGAAAATCGCTCTCATTGGCGCGGTAGGTGCTCTCGGTCCAAGAGCCGCTGTCGGCGTAGTCGTAAAACATGCGCGGCACGCGCTTTTGGGCGAGGACGCGGAGCTCTTCAATGTGGGTGATCACGGCCATGGAGGTGTCTCTTGTGCTAACTTGATTGGGATCATGGTAGCGCTTGCACGGCATGGCCTGCTTGAAAGACGGGCCTTGGCGATTGAAATTTTTGATGGGTACAGGTTGTGCGCTGAGGGCAAGGCCCGCGCCCGAATCGGGGCTTGCGACTGGCTTTAAGCTCGCCCTGCGGCTTCACCCCCCCGGCTCTGGAAGTTTTTAAATGGATTCACTGACTCAAATCGCTTTAGGCGCCTCGCTCAGCGTGGCCGTCATGGGCAGGCGCACGGCCGTCTGGAAAGCCGCCCTGTGGGGCGGGGTGGCCGGCTTGCTGCCGGACCTGGACGTGTTCATTGACCACGGCGATGCGGTGCTCAACATGGTGCGCCACCGGGCCGAAAGCCATTCGCTGCTCTACCTCAGCTTGCTCTCGCCCCTGATGGCCTGGGCCGTGGCGTGGTGGATGGCAGGGCGGCGCCAGCCAGAACACCTGGGGCGCTGGTGCCTGGCCCTGTGGCTGGCCTTGTTCACCCACCCGCTGCTCGATTTGATGACCGTGTACGGCACCCAGGTGTTTCAGCCCTTCACCGACGAGGCTTATGGCCTGGGCAGCATCTTCATCATTGACCCGCTCTACACCCTGCCGCTGCTGCTGGGCCTGGCCATGGCCCTGCGCTGGCCAAGCCGCGCCCTTGGCTTGGCGGGCAACCGCTGGGCGCTGGCTTGGAGCACGGCCTACTTGGTCTGGAGTGCCTTGGCCCAGGCCTGGGTGCTGCAGCATGCGCGCGTGTCGCTGGCTGCCCAGGGCCTGCCCGCGGCCCAGGTGATGGTCACGCCCGCCCCTTTTCAAACCGTGCTGTGGCGCGTGGTGGTGGTGGATGGCGTGCGCTTTCACGAGGGCTATTACTCCTTCTTCGACGGCGGCCGTGCCTTGCGTTTGACCCCTTACGACCGAGGCGGCGACTTGCTGGCCCGCCATGCCGACCACCCGCAGGTGCAGCGCATGGCGCGGTTTTCAGACGGGTTTTTCAAGCTGCACGAGCAAGCCGGTGACTTGTTCTTGAGCGATTTGCGCATGGGCCAGCAGCCCTACTATGTGTTCACTTTCAACCTGGGCGCACCCAGCGCACAGCCCCTGCCTGCGGCCCGCAACCAAGGTGTGCGCGGCGATGTGGGCGAAGGCCTGCGTTGGTTGGGCAGGCGCATGCGGGGCGAGGACCTGCAGGCGCCGGGGGCCTGAAGTGTTCAGCTGACGCTGCCGCAGCCACTGAGGGTGGCCATCTGCAGCTTGGAGGGGTCGGCCAGGGTCTCTGTGCGGGTGTCAAAGCCGACCTCTTTGAGGAACTGGGCCAGGCCCGCGTCCATGCTGCCAGTGTGCTGCGGGAACCACTCGGTCAGGGCTTCGGCCATGCGGGTGATGATGTCTTTGTCGTCGCCCTCAAAGCGCACCGCCACCGCGTTCATGGTCTCCAAGATGGTGGCGTGCTGGCCAGCGTGGCAGTGGTCACCCGGAAAGCCAGTGGCCTGCATCCAGCGCTCTTCTTGCGCAAAGTGCGCCTCGGTGTGGGCGATGAATTGGCGGTACAGCAGCAGCTGCTGGTCCACCGGCGTGGCCAAAATTTGATTGAGCAGTTCGGTGAACTCTTGGTGCGTCTCGTCCATGCGCGCATTGCCCACGGACAGGGCAGGCGACCAGTCCAGGCTGAAGTCTGACAGGGTTTGCGGGGCGGCGGTGGTGGTCATGAGGGGGCTCTTTGAAAGGGGTGTCTCTCGCCTCAGGCGAGTTGGAGGCGCGACTGGTGCCGCGCAATTTGCAGGCGCACCTGCGCAGGCGCGGTGCCGCCCAAGGTATTGCGGGCGTTCAGGCTGCCGCGCAGGCTCAGGCAGTCGTACACGTCTTTTTCAATGGAGGCGTGAAAGCCTTGCAGCACCGCCAGCGGCAACTCAGAGAGGTCGCAGCCGTGGCTGGTGGCGGCCTTGACGGCGTGGGCCACGGTTTCGTGGGCGTCTCTGAAGGGCAGGCCTTTTTTCACCAGGTAGTCGGCCAGGTCGGTGGCGGTGGCGTAGCCGCGCTTGGCGGCGTCTTCCATGGCCTGGGCGTTCACGGTGATGCCGCCTTCTTTGTGGCCGGTGACCGGGTTGATCTGGCCGCCCACCATGTCGCTGAAGATGCGCAGCGTGTCTTTGAGCGTGTCCACGGTGTCAAAGAGCGGCTCTTTGTCTTCTTGGTTGTCTTTGTTGTAAGCCAGGGGCTGGCCCTTCATGAGCGTGATCAGGCCCATCAGGTGGCCCACCACGCGGCCGGTTTTGCCCCGGGCGAGTTCGGGCACATCGGGGTTTTTCTTTTGCGGCATGATGGACGAGCCGGTGGTGAAGCGGTCGGCAATCTTGATGAAGCCAAAGTTTTGGCTCATCCACAAAATCAGCTCCTCGCTCAGCCGCGAGATGTGCACCATGCACAGCGAGGCTGCTGCCGTGAATTCAATGGCAAAGTCTCGGTCGCTCACGCCGTCCAGGCTGTTTTGGCAGACCTGGGGCTGTCCTTGCGCGTCCACCATCCCTAAGCTGCGGGCCACGCGCTCGCGGTCCAGCGGGTAAGTGGTGCCGGCCAGCGCGGCGCTGCCCAAGGGCAGGCGGTTGATGCGCCTGCGCGCGTCTTCAAAGCGCTCGGCGTCGCGGCTGAACATTTCCACATAGGCCAGCAGGTGGTGGGCAAAGCTCACGGGCTGCGCCACCTGCAGGTGGGTAAAGCCGGGCAGGATGACCTCCACATGGCGCTCGGCCACGCTCAGCAGCGCGCGCTGGAGTTCGGCCAGCAGCCCCAAGATTAGATCGGTCTCGCCGCGCAGCCACAGGCGCACGTCGGTGGCCACCTGGTCGTTGCGGCTGCGGCCGGTGTGCAGGCGCTTGCCCGCATCACCCACCAACTGAGTCAGGCGCGCCTCGATGTTCAGGTGCACGTCTTCCAGGTCCAGCTTCCACTCAAAGGCGCCGGACTCAATGTCTTGCGTGATGGCCTGCATGCCGCGTTCAATGTCGGCCAAGTCCTGCGCCGCGATGATGTCTTGCGCGGCCAGCATCTCGGCATGGGCCAAGGAGCCTGCGATGTCGGCTTGCCAGAGGCGCTTGTCAAAAAACACGCTGGAGGTGTAGCGCTTGACCAAGTCGCTCATGGGCTCAGAAAAGAGCGCCGACCAGGCTTGGGACTTTGTATCGAGTTGGTTTGTCATTGCTCACTAATTTTAGGGGGCCATCAAGGCGGGGCTTTGGAGCTCGGCCCGCGCCTGGGCGGGTATGAGGATGGTCCGCCTCGTTTTTGCACAACTGAGATGCAATCGCGTGTTGACATCCGCTACACACTCACTTAGTATTTGTATATTCAATGACTATACAAATTTTCTATGCGTGACGCTGCCATCAACTTGCGAGCCCTGCCTGAGCAACGTGCCTTGATTGACCAGGCGGCGCAGCTTTTGGGCAAGAACCGCTCTGACTTTATGCTCGAAGCGGCCTGCGACAAAGCGCAGTCTGTCTTGCTCGATCAAGTGTTTTTCACGCTGGATGCCAGCAAATTTCAGACTTTCATGGACCTGCTGGATGCGCCCCCTTCGCCCAACCCCGGGCTGGAGCGGCTGTGGAGCGTTAACGCACCTTGGGCACCTCAGGCATGACGCTGCGGCCTCCTGCCCCTTTGGAGGCCACGCACCAAGTGAGCAGTTTTGCCTGCGGTGAGCCCGTGCTGGATGAGTGGCTCAAACGCCGGGCCTTGGCCAACCAGTCCAGCGGTGCCAGCCGCACCTTTGTGGTCACTGGTGAAGCACAGCACGTCATGGCCTGCTACGCCCTGGCCGCAGGCGCTGTGGCGCACCAAACTGCCACGCGCACGGTGCGCCAGAACATGCCTGACCCGGTTCCTGTGATGGTCTTGGCTCGTTTGGCGGTTGACGTGCGCTGCCATGGCATGAAGCTGGGCGCGGCTTTGCTCAAAGACGCCCTGCAGCGCTGCATCTTGGTGTCGCAGCACACAGGCGTGCGAGCCATGCTGGTCCATGCGCTCAATGAGCCGGCCAAGCAGTTTTATGAGCACTATGGATTCAGGCCATCGCCTGCCCATGCAATGACCTTGATGCTCAAGCTCTGAGCTTGCCACTCACACCCCAAACCGCCCCGTCCACTTGCGCTCATAGCCCATCTTGTCAAAGTGCTCGACCATGAAGTCTATGAAGGTGCGGACCTTGGCCGACAGGTGTTTGCGGCTGGGGTAGGCCAGGTTGATGTTCAGGCGCGGCAGGTCCCAGTCGTCGAGCACGGGCACCAGGCGGCCGGCGACGATGTCGTCGAACAAGATGTAAGTGGGTTGCACCAAGATGCCCAAGCCGTCCAGGGCGGCAGCGCGCAGAATTTGCCCGTCGTTCGATTCCAGCAGGCCGCGCACGGTCACCACGCTTTGAACGCCGCCCTTGGCAAAGCGCAACTCGTTGGGGTTGTTGGCATAGGTGTACAGCAGCAGTTTGTGGCGCTGCAGGTCTTCCAGGGTTTTGGGCGTGCCGTGGCGGGCCAGGTAGCCGGGGGAGGCGGCCATCAGGCGCCGGGTTTCGGCCACGCGGCGTATGGTGATGTTGGAGTCGGGCTCAGACTCGCGGGTGCGTATGGCCACGTCGATGTTGTTGTCGATGATGTCCATGTAGCGGTTGGCCGCCTCCAGGTGCACCTGCACGTTAGGGTAGCGATTAGTGTATTCCCTGAGCAGCGGTGCCACATGGTGCATGGAAAACGACAGCGAAGCGGTGATGCGCAGCGTGCCCGTGGGGTTGAGCGCGGTAGCGTTGACCGCAGATTCTGCGTCACGCAGGTCGGCCACGATGGTGCGGGCACGGCTGAAAAACTCGCGGCCAGTGTCAGTCAGGTACAGCCTGCGCGTGTTGCGCTCGACCAGCCTGGCGCCCAGTCGCCCTTCCAGGGCGGCCAGGTGGCGGCTGGCGGCGGCGTTCGAGAGGTCCAGCGCTTCGGCTGCACGGCTCAAACTGCCGGTTTCAGCCACCTGTACAAAGAGCTCGATTTCTGTCCAGCGGTCCATAAAAGAAGTTTTTAAGGGGTTGTGCTCTGCTTTAGTTTCCCAATCGTAGCGCTTGAGGGGCTTTATCAGTGGCTTTCTTCCGCGCAGCGGAAAAGTCATTTGCGCCCACCGCCTTTTTATTCCACTTGGCCCTGCCTACCATCTGGCCCACAACAACTCATTGTGGTGGAGACTCGCCTTGCGCAACCTGAACCAGGACACCATCACCCAGGCCGTGATTGCCGGCCTGGTTGACACGCCTGATGCCCGGCTGAAGGAGCTGATGACCAGCCTGGTCCAGCACCTGCACGCCTTTGCGCGCGACACCCGTTTGACTGAGGCAGAGTGGGCTTTGGGCATTGATTTTCTGACGGCCGTGGGCCATCAATGCAGCCCCACGCGGCAAGAGTTTATTTTGTTGTCAGATGTGTTGGGCCTGTCCATGCTGACGGTGGCCATGAACAACGACAAACCCCAAGGGTGCACCGAGTCCACCGTGTTTGGCCCCTTTCATGTCCCAAATGCCCCGCGGGTGCCCAATGGCGGCGATGTGGCCCAGGGCGCGGCCGGCCAGCCTTGCCTGGTGCGTGGCCGCGTGCTGTCCCGCGACCACACGCCCTTGGCCGGGGCGTGTGTGGAGGTGTGGCAGGCCGATGCCCAGGGCAAGTACGACGTGCAGTACGAGGACCTGGCACAGCCGCGCGCACGCGGCGTGCTGCAAGCCGATGTGCAAGGTCGTTTTGAGTTCCACACCATCGTGGCCGAGCCCTATCCCATTCCTACCGACGGGCCTGTGGGCGATTTGCTGCGCGCCACGCAGCGCCACCCTTGGCGGCCAGCGCACCTGCACTTCATGGTGACGGCGCCTGGTCACCAAAACCTGATCACGCATGTGTTCCGCGATGGCGACCCCTACTTGGACAGCGACGCGGTTTACGGCGTGCGCCAGTCGCTGGTGGCGCCTTGGGTGCAGCAGGCCGATGGCCTCTGCACCATGGACTTTGACTTTGTCTTGAATGCGAATCCCTCATGATTTTCAGCTTCATCCTGATTGACAAACCAGACGCGGGCGATCTTCGCCAACGCATTCGCCCCGAGCACAAGGCCTACTTGGCCGGCGTGGCCGAGCGCATAGCGTTTGCGGGTCCTTTGGTGGCCGACGACGGCCAGACCATGCTGGGCAGCTTGCTGGCCATTGATTTCCCCAGCCGCGATGCCGCCCATGCCTGGTTGGCCGACGAGCCCTTCACCCGTGCAGGCTTGTATGCCAGCGTGACCATCCATGCTTTTGTGAACCTGTGGCCGCAGCGCGCCGGGTTTGCGCCTGCCGCTTGAATGACCTTGCGCATGATCAAGCACATCGTCATGTGGAATCTGCTGGGCGACAGCCCTGAAGCCAAGGCACAAGCCATTGCCCAACTCAAGCACAGCTTTGAGTCGCTGCGCGGGCTGGTGCCTGGCTTGCTGCGCTTGGAAATTGGCGTGGACAGCAGCGGCGTGGACTATGCCTGCGACGTGGTGCTGTATTCCGAATTCGATTCGCAAGCGGCACTCAACGCCTATGCCGTGCACCCCGAACACCTGCGCGTGAAAAACGAACTCGAAGGCCTGCGCATTGCGCGCCATCAAGTGGACTACAGCGCCTGAATCTCTTATCAAACGGAAAAAAAATGAACCAAGCCATGCACGACGAACTTGAGATCAGGCAAATGGTGGAGCGCTGGGCCCTGTGGCGCGATGCGGGCGACTGGGACCGCTTTGCCACGGTGTGGCACCCCGATGGCGTGATGATGGCCACCTGGTTCCAGGGGCCGACCAAAGACTTTATTCGCGTCACGCAAGAAGGCTGGGCCAAGGGCGTGAGCATCCTCCATTTTCTGGGCGGCAGCGCCGTGGAGGTGGCCGGTGACCGCGCCATTTCCCAAACCAAAATGACCATTTCCCAGCGCGGCATGGTCGAGGGCGAGAACGGCCCGGTGCTGTGCGACGTGGTCTGCACAGGCCGCTTTTACGACTTCGTGGCTCGCCACGAAGGCCATTGGAAGATGCTGCACCGCCAGCCCATTTATGAAAAAGACCGCATTGATCCGGTGGACTCGACCGCCGTGCTCAAGCTCGATCAGCAGGCCCTGGCCGGTTTCCCAGAGGGTTACCGCCACCTGGCATACATTCAGACCCGCATTGGCTACACCGTGAAGATGGACATGCCCATGCTCAAGGGCGAGGTGGTGCAGGAGTTGTACCAGCGCGGCGCACGCTGGCTGGCCGGCGGGCCGCTGGAGCGCTGAGCTTTTTTTTAAAACACACCGGAGACAGACCATGAACAAACGCCTCTTCAACACGTCATTGCTCGCTGGCCTGCTGGCATCACTCGGCCTGGGCTCAGGCGCCTTGGCGCAGGCTTACCCCACCAAGCCCTTGCGCGTGGTGGTGCCGCAGCCGCCCGGTGGTGGCTTCGACGTGGTGGGTCGTTTGTTGGCCGACCGCCTGGGCAAGGCCCTGGGCCAGGGCGCGGTGGTGGAAAACCGCCCCGGCTCGGGCACGTTGGTAGGCACTGACCTGGTGGCCAAGGCCGCCCCCGACGGCTACACACTCTTGGTCGGCTCGGTCTCCAACCTGGCGCTCAACCCGGGGCTGTACCGCAATTTGCCCTATGACAGCCTGCGCGACTTTGAGCCCGTGGGCTTGGCCGTGGCCTACAGCTACACCTTGGTGGCGCGCAAGGACCTGCCCTTTAACAACCTGCGCGAGTTGATTGCATACGCCAAAGCCAATCCCAAAAAACTGAGCTTTGCCTCAGGCGGCAGCGGCTCTGGCCAGCATGTGTTGGCTGCGGCCTTGTGGAATTTGACCGGCGTGGACGTGGTGCATGTGCCCTACCGAGGCGCGCAAGCGGCTTACCAAGACCTGCTGGGCGGCCGCGTGGATGTGTTTTTTGACCTCTCCCCCACGGCCAGACCGCAGGTGGAGGCGGGCAACCTCAAGGCCTTGGCCGTGTCGGGTTCCACCCGCTTGCCTTTCCACCCTGAGGTGCCTACATTGGCTGAGGCCGGTGTGGCCAACATTGAGCTGGAATCTTGGTTTGGCCTGTTTGCACCGGCCAAGACGCCTCCGGAGTTGCTTGAGCGCCTGCGCACAGAGCTCCTTCGCATCGTGCAGGCGCCTGATTTGGTGGAGACCTTCCGCAAAGCTGGCGGCAAGCCCTTGGCGCTGAGCACAGACCAGGCCAAAGCCTTGGTCAAACGCGACGTGGACCGCTGGTCCAAGATCACCCGCGACCTGGACATCAAGCCTGAATGAGCCTGGGACCACAGGGACACGCGCTAAGCTCTGTCCTTTTAACTTTTATTTAAAAATCTGAATCATGAAAATCTCCGACGCTTGCCTGGACCAAATCTTCAACAAGGCCCGCTCGGCCAACGGCTTCACCGACCAGCCCGTGTCCGTCCAATTGCTGCAAGAGGTTTACGACCTGGCCAAGATGGGGCCCACGTCCATGAACACCCAGCCCACGCGCTATGTGTTTCTGACCACGCCCGCGTCCAAAGAGCGCTTGCTGCCCGCCTTGTCACCCACCAATGTGGACAAAACCAAGTCCGCGCCTGTGACCGTGATCGTGGCCAACGACACGCGCTTTTTCGAGCACATGCCCGTGGTCTGGCACAACCCTGGCGCCAAAGAGATGTTTGAGGGCAATGCGGTCATGGCAGGCGCCACCGCCAGCCGCAACGGCACGCTGGGCGGCGCTTACTTCATGGTGGCCGCGCGTGCGCTGGGTCTGGACTGCGGCCCCATGAGTGGCGTGGACCTGGCCAAGGTCAATGCCGAATTCTTTGCCGACGGCCGCTTCCAAGCCAACTTTTTGATCAACCTGGGTTACATGGACACGAGCAAGTTGTTCCAGCGCAACCCGCGCCTGAGTTTTGAGCAGGCCTGCCAGGTTCTCTGAGTGGGTCCCCCCTGCGGCTGACCCAGCCTCAGGGGCGCACTTGGCGCAGGTCAGCCTGACCCAAGAATAAATAGCAGGAGACAAGACCATGACCCAGTTGCAATTTGAAGGCAAAGACCTCGCCGAGGCGGTGATACAGCGCATGGCTGACAGCCCAGATGCGCGCTTCAAGCAGGTCTTGACCTCGCTGGTCAAGCATGCCCATGCCTTTGTGCAAGACGTGGACCTCCAGCCTGAAGAGTGGATGACGGCCATCGAGTTCCTCACCGCCTGCGGCAAGATGTGCGATGAAAAACGCCAAGAATTCATCTTGCTGTCTGACACGCTGGGCATCTCCATGCTGGTCGTGGCCTTGGAGCAGGCGCGCGGTGCAGCCGCGCTCAAAGCCAACCCGCCCAAAATGACGCCCACCGAGGCCACGGTCTTGGGGCCTTTTTTCTGGGAAGGCGCGCCCGAATTGCCGCTGGGCGCTGACATCAGTGACCAGCAGTCGGGGGAGCCCTGCTATTACCACGGTCAGGTCACCGACACGGCGGGCAAGCCCCTGGAAGGCGCCATCCTTGACGTGTGGTCGGGCGATGGCGATGGCTTTTACGACATGCAAAAAGGCGATGGCAACACCATGGCCTTGCGGGCGCGCTTTCGCACCGACAAGAACGGCTACTACCACTACTGGTCCATCAAGCCGGCTTTTTACCCCGTGCCCGACGACGGCCCCGTGGGTGGCATGCTCAGGCGCATGGGCCGCCACCCCAACCGCCCTGGCCACATGCACACCATGCTGCAGGCCGACAGGCATGAGCGTTTGGTGACACATATTTTTGTCTCTGACAGCCCCTACATCGAGTCGGATGCGGTGTTTGGCGTGCGTGAGAGCTTGATTGCTCAATTCAAGTCGCATGCGGCAGGCACGGCGCCCGATGGTCGGGTCATGGCCATGCCGTTTCACTCCGCCCACTACGACTTCCACCTGGTGCCCTCCAGCGCCTAGGCCTGAATTTCCTAGCCTCAGGTTTTGGCCACTGCCCGTGGCCTGTTTGAACCCCTTGCCCACCTCAAAGGAGAACAGTTTTGAAAATCGGAAAAGCCTCCCATGTCCGCACCGCCATCAGCACCTCCAATGCAGATGCCATCATCGTGCGCGGTCGCAACCTGTCGGACGAGCTCATTGGGCACGTCAACTTTGGCGATTACTTTCATCTGCTGCTGACAGGCCGCATGCCCGATGCCGCCACCAGCGCGGTGCTCAATGCCACCTTGGTGGCCATTGCAGAGCACGGTCTGGTGCCCAGCAACCAAGCGGCGCGCATGACCTATGCGGCAGCTCCTGAGGCCATGCAGGGCGCGGTGGCCGCTGGCCTCTTGGGCGCCGGCTCGGTGGTGTTTGGCTCGTCCGAGGTGGCAGGGCGCCTGTTTTTGCGGGTGGAACAAGAGGCCAAGCAGCACGGCGGCGACATTCATGCGGCCGCCTATGCGGTGGTCAGCGACTTGCGCGCCAAACGCCAGTCTATTCCCGGCTACGGCCACCCCGAGCACAAAGAGCGCGACCCGCGCGTGGATGCCTTGTTCAATGTCTCGCTCAAGGCCGGCGCGTCGCAAAATTACGTGAACATTGCCAAGGCCATCGAAGGCGTGATTCCAGGCATCGTGGGGCGCGAGCTCAAGCTCAATGTCTCGGCAGGCATTCCGGCGGTGCTGCTGGACGTGGGTTTTCCGGTGAACGCGCTCAAAGGCGTGCCGATTTTGGCGCGCACCGCCAGCTTGATTGCCCACCTCAACGAGGAAATCGCCGACCCCATCGGTTTTGCGCTGGCCTACCAAGCGCTCAATGAATTCGAGTACACGGGCGATGTGCCCACTGGCTTTAAGGCGGAGTAAACCATGGCACAAGTTTTGTCTGAGCTCAAGGTGCTGGAACACGGCACCTTCATCACTGGCCCGGCTGCGGGCATGCTGCTGGCTGATTTGGGCGCCGACGTGCTCAAGGTCGAGCTGCCTGGCACGGGCGACCCGTTTCGCGCTTTTAAGGGTGAGCTCTACAGCCCGCACTTTCAAACCTACAACCGCAACAAGCGCAGCATCACGCTCAACACCAAAGACAAGGCCGACCTGGCCCGCTTTGACGAGCTGGTCGCAGAGGCCGATGTGTACATCCAGAACTTTCGCCCCGGCGTGGCCGAGAACATTGGCGCCGGTTACGAGCGCCTCAAGGCCCTCAACCCTAAGCTGATTTACTGCGCCATCAGCGGCTTTGGCCGCGACGGTCCCTACAGCGACCGGCCCAGCTACGACTCGGTGGCCCAGGCGGCGAGCGGCTTTTTGCGCCTCTTGGTCAACCCCAACGATCCGCGCGTGGTCGGCCCGGCCCTGGCCGACGCCTTGACTGGTTTTTATGCCGCTTACGGCATTCAGGGTGCGCTGTTTGAGCGCAGCCGCACTGGCCAGGGGCGGCTGGTGGAGGTGTCCATGCTCGAAGCCATGACGCACTTCAACCTGGACGCTTTCACGCACCTGTTCTCGGCCGACGAGGTGGTGGGCCCCTTCAGCCGGCCGCGCGTGTCGCAGTCCTATGTGTTGGAGTGCGAAGACGGCCACTGGGTGGCGCTGCATATGTCCTCGCCGCCCAAGTTTTGGGAGGGCCTGGCCCGCGCCATGGAGCGGCCGGACATTTTTCAAGACCCGCGCTTTGCCACCCGCGAGGCGCGCATTGGCAACCAAGAGGCCATGATTGAGGTGCTCTCGGCCATTTTCAAAACCCGCAAGCGCGTGGAGTGGTGCAACCGCTTGGTGGCCGAAGACGTGCCGCACGCGCCCATGTACAACACGCCCGAGGTGCCCGAAGACCCGCAGGTCAAACACCTGCAGCTGTTTGTAGAAGCCCCATCGCCCTTGCCCAACACCACCTTCAAGACGGTGCGCTCGCCCGTGTCCTACGACGGTGAGCGCTCGTTGGAGGTCACGGCGCCGCCCTTGCTGGGCCAGCACAATGCGCAGATGACCAAGGGCTGGCCTGCCCGCAGCACCAAGGAATCCACATGAGCGCACGGCGCCGCGCTCTGCTGGCCTTGTCAGCCGCCAAGCTCCAAGCCCAAGGGCTGGAGCTGCGCGCCATGCGCGCTGAAGAGATGGTGTCCTTTGGCCGCACCGAAATCACCACATGGGCAGAGCTCGTCAAGCGCTCGGGTGCCCAGGTGGACTGAGCCTTTGTTTGCCCCTGAACGTTCCCGCTTTTTCACTTTTACTTACTGGAGACACGCATGAAAAAAATAGACCGCCGTTCCCTGCTGACCGCCACCGCGGCCGGCGCCGCTGCTTTGGTGGCCCCTTCATCGTTTGCCCAGGGCGCGCCGATTCGCATTGGCAGCACCTTGGCGCTGACTGGGCCTTTGTCGGCCACGGGCCTGACCCACAAGTTGGTCGGTGAGATTTACATTGACCAACTCAATGCACGCGGTGGCCTGTTGGGCCGCAAGGTCGAATGGATGGTCAAGGACGACCAGTCCAAGCCCGACCTCGCCCGCACCTTGTACGAGCAGTTGATCACCGCTGACAAGGTGGACTTGCTCATGGGCCCCTATGCCACGGGCGCCATTTTGTCGGCCATGGGCGTGGCCCAGCGCTATGGCAAGGTGCTGGTGCACCACACCTTTGGCATTCCCTCGCTGGCCAAGTACGACATGCATTTCCCGGCTTGGTCCTTGGGCCCCACGCCCCAAACGACAGTGCCCAACACCGTGTTTGATGCCCTGGCCGCCTCGCCCAAGCCGCCCAAGACGATTGCCATCGTCACCAGCAAATTCCCCTCCATCCATTTCTTGTCGCTGGGCGGCCGTGCGGTGGCCAAGCAGCGCGGCCTGCAAGAGGTGCTGTTCCTCGAATGGGAATTTGGCAACCGCGACTTCGGCCCCATTGCCGCGCGTGTGAAAGACGCCAAGCCCGATTTGGTGTGGATTGGCGACATTGGCTTGGAGGGCAACATGCTGCTCGACGCCATGAAAAAGATCGACTACACGCCGCCCATGAACTTCCACCTGTATCCCGCACCAGGTCCCATGACCAAGGCGCCGGAAGGCCAGGGCGCCATGTCGCTGACCATTTTTGAAGAGCACCAGCCTTTCTTGGGCAACCCAGGCGGTGCGCAGTTCGTCAAGGTCTTCAACGAGCGCGCCACGCAAGCCAAGCTGGCCGACACCAGTGTGGAAACCCAAGCCGCGGCCTCGTTCTCGGCCTGGCAAATTTTGGAAGCAGGTGTCCGGGGTGCCAACAGCCTTGACGACAAGGCCATTGCAGGCTGGCTCAAGGCCAATCGAGTGGACACCATCCACGGCCGCCTGCGCTTTGACGGCCCCAGCAACTACGGCGACGACCTGATGAAGATCAAGCAAGTGCAAGGCGGCAAGTGGCAGGTGGTTTGGCCCGCGCAGTTCGCGGCACCCGGCGTCAAGCTGCAGGTCAAGTAAACGCTTAAGCCAACCAACCGTGAAGGTGACTCGCCAATGACGCTTCCGAGCCTGAATTTATTGATGCAATCGATCCTGTCCGGGATCTTCATTGGCAGTTTGTACGGTCTCATCGGTCTGGGCCTGGGCCTGACCTGGGGCCTGCTGCGGCAAATCAATTTGTCCCACTTTGGTCTGGTGTTTCTGGGGGCCTACCTCAGCTACCACATGGCCACGGTGGCCCACATTGACCCCTTGTGGGGCTTGTTGATCTTGCCGCCTTTTTTCTTTGTGTTTGGAGCGGGCATGCAGTGGGTGTTGGCGCGTTTTGCCATCACCCCCTTTAACTCGCTGCTGGCAACCTTTGGCGTCACGGTGGTGATCGAGTCGCTGATTCAAAGCATCTGGACCGCCGACTACCGCCGCCTGGAGTCCGATTACAACGACATGAAATTCAAGGTGGGCTCGCTTTTTGTGCCCATTCCTGAACTGATCACGCTGGTGCTGGCCGTGGGCATTGCGGTGGCCATTTGGGCTGCCATGCGCTACACCGACTTGGGCAAAGCCTTGCGCGCCATGGCCGAGGACGCGCCCATTGCGGCGGCTTTTGGCATCAACCAAAAAGCACTCTCGCTGGGCTTGGCGGGCATGTGCTCGGCCTTGGCCGCGATTGCAGGCGTGTGCCTGGCGCTGACCTTCACGCTGGCACCTTCGCAAATCTTCACTTGGGTGGGCGTGGTCTTTGCCGCCGTCATGCTGGGCGGCTTGGGCAGCCCGCTGGGCCCTTTGTTCGCCGGTATTTTGATTGGCGTGAGCGAGGCAGTCACCATGGCTGTGGCTTCGCCCTCGTGGGCACCCATCGTGTCTTTTTCTCTGTTGATCTTCATGCTGCTGCTGCGGCCCGGCAAGAGCTGAATCGAGCCCCCTCATGAACAAAACCATTTCCGGCATTCTTGCCGCAGGCCTGGTGCTGGCCTGTGTGCCTTGGCTGGGTCTGCCGGCCTTTTACGAGTCGTTTCTCTATCTGATTTGCCATTGGGTGATCCTGGCCATGTCCTGGAACATCTTGTCTGGCTACTCGGGCTATTTTTCATTCGGCCACGGCGTGTTTTTTGGCGTGGGCATGTACACCACAGGCGCGCTGGCCGGCAAGCTGGATTGGCCTTTTTTGGCCACCTTGCCCTTGGCGGCACTCATCCCGGCTTTGCTGGGCGTGCTGCTCGGGGCCGTGGTTTTCCGCGTCAAGGCGGTGCGCGGTGAGCTGTTTGCGCTGCTGACCTTGGCCGTGACTTTTGTGGTGGCGACCATCATCATCAACACCCCGATTGACGGCGGCCCAGGCGTCTACCTCATGGCCGTGGAGGTGCCCAAGCTCGGGCCTTCGCCGGGCTCATCGCTTTACCTGCTGGCTCTCTTGGTGATGGTGGCCACGGCATTGATTGCCTACACCTTGCAAAAATCCAAGCTGGGTGTGGGTCTGTATGCCATTCATGACGACGAGGACGTGGCCGAGGTCATGGGCGTGCCCACTTACGGCTACAAGCTGCTGGCCTTTGCAGTCTCCAGCGCCCTGGCGGGTCTGGCGGGCGGTATCCATGCGCTTTTTGTGCAGTACGTCACAGTGGGTGAAACCTTCAACATCACCGTGCCGCTGACCGTGGTGCTGATGAGCTGCCTGGGCGGCTCGCGCCATTGGGCGGGTCCCGCCGTCGGTGCAGTGTTCATCACTTGCCTGCTGTATTACTTCACGGCGGGCAACAACCCTGTGCTGGGCAAGGCGGCTGTGGGTGTGGTGCTGATTGCGGTGATTTTGTTCATGCCCAACGGCGTGATGGGTTACTTCCTCAAGCGGCGCGCCAATCAGGCCGCCGAGCGCAGCCGGGCCTTGGAGGCGGCCGGCCAGGTGCACGCGTCTTTGCCGGTGGTGGTGTCCACGCCTGCTCCGCGACCCGCTCCTGGCAGCACCGAGGTGCTGCTGGAAACGCGGGGTCTGTCCAAGGCCTTCAAAGGGGTGCAAGCGCTCAGCGAGGTCAGCTTGACCGTGCACAAGGGCGAGATTTTGGGTTTGCTGGGGCCCAACGGTTCGGGCAAGTCCACCTTCATCAACGTGGTCAGCGGTCACTACGCGGCCACAGGCGGCAGCTACATGTTTGAGGGCCGCGAGCTGGCGGGCCTGCCTGCCCACCAGGTGGCGCAGTCCGGCATTGCCCGGACTTACCAAATTCCGCGCCCCTTCGCGCAAATGACGGTGATTGAAAACGTCATCATGGCCGCCATGTTCGGCAGTGCCGCCATGAACCGGCCCCAGGCCACTGAAGAGGCCATGAAATGCCTGGAGTTCACCGGCCTCAAGCACAAGGCCGAAAGCCTGCCCGACGACTTGAACCTGCATCAGCGCAAGTTCTTGGAATTGGCGCGTGCCTTGGCTTCGCGGCCCAGGTTGGTGCTGCTCGACGAGGTGCTCTCGGGCATGACGCCCAGCGAGATCAACGAGGCCATTGAGCTAATTCGCCGCATCCGCGACCAGGGCTCCACCATTGTGTTCGTGGAACACGTGATGCGCGCTGTCATGGCCTTGGCCGACCGTGTGGCCGTGCTCAACCACGGCAAGCTGCTGGCCGTGGGGTCTGTGCAAGAGGTCATGAGCAACCCTGAAGTGGTCAGTGCTTACCTGGGAAAAGCCCATGCTTGAAGTTCAAAACATTTTCGTCAACTACGGCGCCGCACCGGCCTTGTGGGACGTGTCCGTCAATGTGCAGGACAAAGAGTTGGTCTGCGTGGTGGGCCCCAACGGCGCTGGCAAAACCACCTTGATCAACGCCATGGCTGGGCTGCATGCGGTCAAAAGCGGTCAGCTGCGCTTTGGCGGCCGCGACATCACCCGCTTAGAAAGCCACCGGTTTTGCGAGGCGGGCATTGCCATCGTGCCCGAAGGCCGGCGCCTGTTCACGCAAATGACCGTCATGGACAACCTGGAGCTGGGCAGCTTTTTGCCTGCTGCCAAAGCCAGGCGCGCCGAGCGTCTAGAGCGGGTGCTCTCGCTTTTTCCGGCGCTCAAGGTCAAGCTGCCCAGTCTAGCGGGCTCGCTGTCTGGCGGCCAGCAGCAAATGGTGGCCATTGGCCGCGCGCTCATGGCTGGCCCCACGCTGCTGCTGCTCGACGAGCCTTCGCTGGGGTTGGCGCCCACTATTGTGTTGGACATGTTTGCCGCCATCCGCCAGATCAATGCCGAGGGCACAGCGGTGCTGCTGGTGGAGCAAAACGTGTCCATGGCGCTGGAGACGGCTCACCGCGCCTACGTCATGGAAGAAGGCCGCATCGTGGCGCAAGGCCAGGCCAAGGAAATGATGAACCGGCCCGAGATTCAACGGGCTTACCTGGGCGTAGAGGTGCACTGACCTGCAGGGGGGCTTGGCCAAGAAGCCAGGCTTGCTTGGCAGGTGAGTGCTGTGCGCTGAAGTTTGCCGATGACTGAATTGACCCCCCTCCATGGTCGACTTTCGATCAACCATCGGCCTGGCCTGAGGGCCGTGTTTTTTGCCCTGTTTGACCGGCCTGCGCCTGAAGCCACGCGCGAAAACTGGCCAGCGCAGGAGATCGTCGCAGGGCCTCGGGATAGCACAGAAAGTAGCCCCTGTCGTTGACCACATGAAGTGGGTGCGCCAGCGCCAGCTTGCCGGACACCAAGTGCTCATCCACGAGGCAGCGCTGAACCACGGCCACACCCAGACCGGCCACGGCAGCTTCAATCAGTTGGCTCACTTGCTCAAAGTCTGCCACTGGTCGAATCCCCTCACACGAGCAGCCCGCACCGGCAAACCAATTTTTCAAGGTGGGCGGGTGCAAGCTGTGAGCGAGCAGGGGCAGTTGCAGCAAATCACAAGGTGAATTCAAGCGCGGCATATCGGCAGGCCGGATGACGGCCACGATCTGTTGCCCCGTTACATAGTCTCCTTCTACGCCCGCTGGCCATTGGCCATTGCCGCCGCGCAGTGAAAGCCCCTGGCTGGCCACCACGGGCAATTCATCGCGGTGGTAAGGCACGAAAGACAGCCTCACCTCGGGGTGGCGTTTGAAAAAATCGGGCAGTCGCCGAATCAGCCAGTGCGTGGCCAGCGTGGGGGTCACCGACAGCTTGAGCAAGGTGGGGTCATGCGCCTGTTTGTGGCCCTGGGCCAACAATGCAGCACCCTCCAGCGCGTCAATGGCGGTCGAGACCGATTCAAAGTAAGCACGCCCTGGCGGCGTCAACGTGCAGCCCCGGCTGTGCCGATCAAACACCGTCACACCCAATTGGGCTTCGATGCGAGCAATAGCCCGGCTGATGGCCCCTGCCGTGACTTCCAGGGAATGCGCGGCTTTGACGAAGCTGTGAAGTCGAGCAGCATGGACAAAGGCGTGCAGCTCAGGCAGCGAGGGAGAGTGGATGCGCATCAGCTGTGGAGGAAAAGAGGGGGTTGGGCTGCAAAGCCATGGCTTGAGGCAAATGCCAGGGCGCTGATTTTCAGGGGGTGTGCCATTTGGTAAACACTCATGGCCACTTTGTATCCTTTGTTTATCCATAAATGTTTTAAAAATACTTATCTCAATGATTTTTTGTGGAGACCAATGTGACAACAAAACGACTTTTACGCTGGACCCTGCTGTGCACCTTGGGCTTTTGCTCAGTTGCCCAGGCCCAGGGCTACCCGCTCAAGCCCATCAAATTGGTGGTGCCTTTTTCGGCGGGCGGCTCCACCGACATGGTGGCCCGCCTGTTGGCCGAGCGCATGTCGCCGCTGCTGGGTCAGGTGATGGTGGTGGAAAACCGCGGTGGCAGTGGCGGCGTCATGGGGGCCGACGCGGTGGCCAAAGCCCCTGCCGATGGCTACACCCTGTTGATGGCCACCGTGAGCACCCACGGTGCCAGCCCCGCGATTTACAAAAAACTCCCTTACGACCCCATCAAGGACTTTGCGCCCATCACCAACGTGATGTCCGTGCCCAGCGTGCTGGTGGTACACCCCAAGCTGCCGGTCAAGAACCTCAAAGAATTCATCACGCTGGCCAAAGCAGCCCCGGGCAAATACAGCTACGGCTCACCCGGCACAGGCACTTTGGGCCACGCTAATGTGGAAAATTTCACCCAAATGGCAGGCATTGAGCTCTTGCATGTGCCCTACAAAGGTGCGGGACCCGCCATGAATGATGCGCTGGCTGGCCAGGTCGATGCGCTGACCGACAACTTGCCCTCGGCCCTCACGCACATTCAGGCGGGCCGCTTGCTCGCGCTGGCAGTGCTCTCGCCCCAGCGCTCCAAGCTCTTGCCCCAGGTGCCCACCTATGTTGAGGCGGGCTTCAAGGACTTGAGCGAGGGCGGCTGGTTTGGCTTGATGGCCCCCGCCGGCACGCCTGCCGCAGTGCTTAAAAAAGTCATGGAGGCCGCCCACAAGGCCATGCAAGACCCGGTCTTCAAAGAGCGCACCGACGCCTTGGGCGGTCTGCCCATGGCCAACACGCCCGATGAATTTGCCTTGCAGGTCAAAGCCGCACTGGCCAGGTACCAGGCGATTGTGAAAAAAGCAAATATTCAAGCGGAGTAAGCACCATGGACCCTTTGTTTGAGCCTGTGAGCATCCGTTGGCCAGAGCCGTCAAAGGCTCTACCCTTGGTCTGCGATTCACCGCACAGCGGCACTTTTTACCCGGCAGACTTTCAGCCTGCTTTGCCTATGGCCTTGTTGCGCCAGGGTGAAGACACCGATGTCGATGCGCTGTGGTGCTCTGCCGTGGACGTGGGGGCCACCTTGATTGCCGCCCGCTTTCCGCGCAGCTACATTGATCCCAACCGGGCCCTGTCAGACCTCGACCCTCTTTTGTTGGACGGTCCCTGGCCAACGGCGCTGGCGCCGGGTGAAAAGTCCCGCCTGGGTTTTGGGCTGGTCTGGAGCAAAGTGGACGCAGACCATCCCATTTATGACCGCCGCTTGTCGGTGGCCGAGGTGCAGCAGCGCATTGCATCTTGTTGGCAGCCCTACCGCGATGCGCTGGCCCAGGAAATTGAAGGCGCCGCTCAGCAATTTGGGGCGGTTTGGCACCTGAACCTGCACTCCATGCCTGACAACGCCTATGCCCGCTTGGGGATCAAGCCCCATCGGCCGCTGGCTGACTTTGTCTTGGGGGACCGAGACGGCACCACCTGTGAGCCTGATTTCATCGACGTGGTTGAACGCAGTTTGCGCAGCTTTGGTTACAGCGTGGCCCGCAACGACCCCTACAGGGGCACGCCCTTGCTGTTGCAAACCGGTCAGCCCGCCTTGGGGCGCCACAGCCTGCAAATTGAAATTCGACGCCCGCTTTATATGAATGAGGCCACGCGCGAGAGAAACGCCCTTTTCCATGTGCTGCAGTGGCAAATGAGCCACACCCTGCGCAATGTGGCGAAATACGTGCAGTACAGAGCGGAGCAACTGGCGCACAACTCGCCTGCCATCTCATGCGCTGACTGAGCCCTTTGGGGGCGGCCATGTGGCTGTGACACGAGCGAGCCTGGCAGCGCTTGGCAAGGCGCTCGTCGCCAGGCTTTGCGCCTTGCTGGGCACTCGCAAGGCGGGGAGGGAATTTAAGACTATTCTAGGGGTCGCTTTTTTTGACCTTTCCCATGTCCCTGCCTTTGATCACCGACCCCTTTTTTTATGCCGTGGCCATTCCGGCGACCTTGTTGATGGGGGTGAGCAAAAGTGGCTTTGGCACGGGTTTTGGCTCCTTGGCCGTTCCCTTGATGGCGCTGGCAGTGACGGTGCCCGAGGCGGCCGCCATCATGATGCCGGTGTTGTTTTTCATCGATGTGCTGGGCTTGGCGGCATTTCGCAAGAACCTGGACTTCAAGCTGCTTAAGTTTTTGGTGCCCTGCGGCCTGCTGGGCACGCTGATGGGCTATTTGCTGTTCAAGGTGCTGGATGCGCGCGTGGTGGCTGCCATGGTGGGTGGCTTTACCTTGCTGTTTTTGGCCCAGCGCATGCTTTTCCCGCCCAAGGCCGATGCCCCGCCGCCGCCGCGCTGGGTGGGGGCTTTTCTGACGGTGACATCAGGCTTTACCAGCTTTGTGGCCCATGCCGGTGGCCCGCCTCTGAGTGTGTATGTGATCCCCTTGCGCCTGTCACCGGTGCTGTTAGCGTCCACCATGTCTTTTTTCTTTTTTTCCATCAATTTGTCCAAGTGGATTCCTTACGGGCTCTTGGGGCTGCTGGACTGGCGCAACATGGTCACCTCGCTGGCTTTGCTGCCTTTTGTGCCCTTGGGGGTATGGACAGGGGTGCGCTTGGCCAAGCGCATCAAGCCGGAGCTTTTTTACCGTTTTCTGTATGCCGGAATGTTTCTTACAGGCGCCAAGCTGCTCTGGGATGGCTTGCAATGACGCCAAGGCTGAGGGGCTTGGGGCTTGATTAAGACTGCAACAGGGCGCCGGCAAAGCCGCATTGGCGCCACGCTTCAAACACGGTCACCGCCACCGCGTTGGAGAGATTGAGGCTGCGCTGATCGGCCAACATGGGCAGGCGCAGCCGCTGCGCCAGGGGAAATTGTTCTCGCACCTCGGCCGGCAGGCCAGCAGTTTCAGAGCCAAACACCAGCCAGTCACCGGCTTTAAAGCGCAAGTCAAAGGCCGAGCGTGAGCCCCGCGTGGTCAGCGCGAACATGCGCTCAGGCGGAGGGTGCTGGTCTTGCAGCAAAGCCTGCCAGCTGCTGTGCCTGCGCACCGTGGCGCTCTCGTGGTAATCCAGCCCAGCGCGGCGCAGGTGTTTGTCGTCCATGGCAAAGCCCAATGGCTCGACCAAATGCAACTGGCAGCCTGAGTTGGCCGACAGCCGAATGACGTTGCCGGTGTTGGGCGGAATCTCTGGGGCCACCAAGACGATGTGAAACATGCGCCCCATTATCGGTGGCCCCTCAGGGCGGGGTGCGCGCCACCACCAGGCCAGTGACATGGCGGGCGCCGGCGTTTTTCAGCGCCAGGACCGCCGCCGTCAGGCTGGCACCACTGGTCATCACATCGTCCACCAGCACCACGTGCCTGTTTGCCAGCAGGTGGGCCTGCAGAGGCTCGACTGCAAAAGCGCCTTTGACATTGCCCAGCCGCTCGGCCCGCTTGAGCTCGCTTTGCGGCACTGTGTGGCGCAGCCTGAGCAGCAGCCCAGCGCTTAACTGCGCAGGGCAGCGGCTGCCCTGGTGCAAGGCCTTGGCCAATTCCCAGGACTGATTGAAGCCGCGCTCGGCCAGCCGTTCTCGGGACAGCGGCAGCGGCAGCAGCCAATCGTCAGCACCTAGCCCCGTCAAGCGCTCGGCCACGTCTGGCTGGGCCAGCAGGCGGTCCGCAAAAAAACAGGCCCAAGCTGTTTGCTGCTGAAATTTAAACTTGGTCAGCAGCCCTGACCAGGGGTAGCGGTAGTCCAGCGCGGCAAAGCAGCCGTCCAGGGGCAGCGGCTGGCGCAAACACTCGGGGCAGCGCTGTGGCCCGCCAGGCAAAGCTGTCCAGGCCAGTGCGCAGCCCGGACAGCGGTGTTGCGGCTGCAGCAAGCGCTTGAGGCAGGCCGGGCACACGGGCTGGCTCGGCCAGCTGCGGCACACCGCGCATTGGCTGGGCAGTGCCGGAGCCCCTGTCCGTCTCAAAAGCAGGCGCAAGCGCTGCTGCCAAGGCGCTGGGCCAGCTTTTCCAGGCGCCTGGGTGTGGGGGGACGGCATGCGGTCAATATACTCAGCAGCCCTGCCGCAAACCATCTGGACATACCCTTTGCCCGACCCCGCACCGCCCACACTGGACCCTGTTGCATTGGCGCGCTGGCACCGAGCGGCGCCCTTGGAGACCCCTTGGTTGCACGAGGAGGTGGCGCGGCGCATGCACGAGCGTCTGGCCTGGATCAAACGCAAACCTCAAAATTGGACCGATTGGGAGCCTGTGCGCGGGGGCGTGGAGGCGCATGAGGCCTTGATGCGCGATTTCGGCCCGCACGGCTTGGTGCTTGAGCGTCTGCCTCACCGTCAGCAAGTGGCCCGCCAGCGCTGGCAGCCCAGTTGGTGGCAGCCCAGGCGCTGGCGCAAGGATGCAGCCTCCTTTCAGCCTGCACCGGCCAGCCAGGACATGGTTTGGGCCAACATGGCACTCCATCTGGAGGCCGAACCTCAGGCCTTGATGGCGCAATGGCACCAGTTGCTTAAAGTCGATGGTTTTGTCATGTTCTCCTGTTTGGGGCCAGACAGTGCGTTGGAGTTGCGCCAGCTTTACCAGGCCCTGGGCTGGCCACCGGCGGGCCACGAGCTCACCGACATGCACGACTGGGGCGACATGCTGGTACACAGCGGTTTTGCCGAGCCGGTGATGGACATGGAGCGCCTGACGCTTACCTTCGAGTCGCCCGAGCGATTGCTCCAAGAGCTCGCCGGTTTGGGCCGTAATTTCCATCCGCAGCGCTTTGCCGCCCTGCGCGGGCGCCACTGGAAGGCCCATTTGCTGGCAGCCATGCTCGAGCTGATGCCGCGCCAGCCAGACGGGTCTTGGCCGCTGAGTTTTGAGCTGATTTATGGCCACGCCATCAAGCCAGCGCCCAGGTTCAAGCTAGAAGCCACCAGCCAAGTGTCCTTGGACGAGATGCGGCGCATGCTCAAAGCGGCAGACCCCTCATCGGGGGCATGACAGCGCGTGCGCAGGCCAGCAAATGCCTCATTTCAGCGCAATCTGCGGCAAAACTTGTGGGAATGTTCAGCCCTCATCACACGGGGCAACTGATGCGAATTAAACTTACTAAATGCTTTGCCGGGTATGGTCCCTAGGAAAAGTGCAGCGGCTTCTCGCCGCCAGCTTGTGGGTTTGATGCTGTGTCGACTTCTTCCCCTTTTCGATTCGCCACCTCCAGTCACCTGGCCGATGGCCGCTACCAAGCGGTTCAGTGGTTGATCAAGCGCAATTGCTCGGTCACGCCGACCCAACTGGTGCGCCTGTACATCTCTTTGTGTGTGGTCTCTCTGGGCATTGCCTTGTTTTTCTGGATGCAAGGGGCGCGCATGATCATGTCCTTTGCGTGGCTGGAATTGTTGGCAGTGGGCGCTGCTTTTTTGGTTTATGCCCGCCATGCCCGTGATGGCGAAAAAATCACGCTGCATGGCCCAAGCCTCGTGGTGGAGTTGGAAACCGGCGGTCGCACCGAGCGCGCAGAGTTTTCCCGCGAGTGGGTGCGTGTGGAACCACGCAGCGGGGATGGCTCCTTGATCCAGGTCTCTGGACAAGGTCGCACTGTGGTGGTGGGGCGGCACTTGCGCCCTGAACTCAGACCGGCTTTGGCCCGCGAAATTCGGTTTGCCTTGCGCGGCTGTTGAGCTGTGGTCATTCATGCCACTCAAGCACTTTATTCCTGACGTGAAGCTTGCTCCATGGCCGCGATTTCACACTTGACGAATCCCTATAATCGATGAGTTTTGACTGGTCCTAGATCCCCCAAATAGCAAAGACGATGAACGAGAGCAACAACATGGCCCAGGGCTTGAAGTGCGCGCAAGCGCTGTCGAAGTCGGTGCGACACACCGCACTGTCACTGTCTGTCAAGGCGAGTGCCTGGCTGGCCATGGCAGGCACCTCCTTGTCATCTGCCGCAGCCGAGCTGAATTTGCCAGGCGGGCCGCAGGTCTATCAGCTGAATTTGCCCATGCCTGCCACGCAGATTGCGGCCGAGCAAAATTGGCTGCATTGGGCCATGATGATCATTTGCTTGGTGATCTTCATCGCCGTTTTCAGTGTGATGTTTTATTCCATGTGGAAGCACCGCAAGTCGGTGGGACACAAGGCGGCCAACTTTCACGAGTCCACCACGGTAGAAATTGCTTGGACCATCGTTCCCTTTTTGATCGTGATTGGCATGGCCCTCATGGCCACCAAGCTCTTGGTGGCGCAAAAAGACACCTCGAACGCCGACCTGACCATCAAGGCCACCGGTATTCAGTGGAAGTGGGGTTATGAGTACATCAAGGGCGAAGGCGAGGGCATTGCCTTTGTCTCCACACTCGATGCCAGCCACCGCGCCCTGTCCAATGCGGGCGGCCCCAAAAAAGGTGAGGTGGTCAGCGACTACCTGCTCAAGGTCGACCAGCCATTGGTGGTGCCAGTCAACCAGAAAATCCGCATCATCACCACAGCCAACGATGTGATTCACGCTTTTGCGGTGCCTCAGTTTGGCATCAAGCAAGACGCTATTCCCGGTTTTGTGCGCGACACCTGGTTCAAGGCTGAAAAAACCGGTGATTTTTACGGTCAGTGCCAAGAGCTTTGCGGCAAAGAGCATGCCTATATGCCCATTCACGTGAAGGTGGTCACAGCCGAGCAGTATTCAGAGTGGACCAAGGCCAAATTCAAAGAAGCCGCAGCCAAGGCGGATGACCCCAGCAAGGTGTGGGTGCAGGCCGATTTGATGGCCCGTGGAGAAAAAGTGTTTGCCGCCAATTGCGTGGCATGCCACCAAGCCACTGGCAAAGCGGTCGGCCCCATCAAAGCGCTCGACGGCTCTGCTGTGGTGCTTGCGGACGATCACCTGCTGCAAACCAATATTTTGCTCAATGGCGCCGCCAATGGCGCTATGCCAGCCTGGAAGCAGTTGAGCGACACCGAAATAGCTGCCGTCATCACCTACACCAAAAACAACTGGTCCAACAAAACGGGCCAGCTCGTTCAGCCTGCTCAGGTGCTGGCAGCGCGCAAGTAATTTCTTCCAAGTCTCAAGTTCAAGTCATCAGAGGTAACCCAAATGAGTGCAGTACTAGATCACCACGATCATGCGCATGACCATGAGCACCACGCGCCCAGCGGCTGGCGCCGTTGGGTCTTTGCGACCAACCACAAAGACATAGGCACGTTGTATTTGTTGTTCAGCTTTGCGATGTTGATGTTCGGTGGCGTGCTCGCCTTGGGCATTCGCGCTGAGCTGTTTCAGCCTGGTTTGCAATTGGTCAACCCCGAGTTGTTCAACCAGTTGACCACCATGCACGGCCTGATCATGGTGTTCGGCGCCATCATGCCCGCCTTTGTGGGTTTTGCGAACTGGATGATCCCGCTGCAAATTGGCGCAGCCGACATGGCATTTGCGCGCATGAACAACTTCAGCTTCTGGCTGATGATTCCTGCCGGTTTGATGCTCGGTAGCTCGTTTTTCATGCCCGGTGGTGCCCCTGCGGCGGGCTGGACGCTCTATGCCCCCTTGACGCTGCAAATGGGGCCGTCCATGGATGCGGGCATTTTTGCCCTGCACATTTTGGGCGCGTCGTCCATCATGGGCTCGATCAACATCATCGTGACCATCTTGAACATGCGCGCTCCCGGCATGACGCTGATGAAGATGCCCATGTTTGTGTGGACTTGGCTGATCACTGCCTACCTGCTGATTGCAGTGATGCCCGTGTTGGCAGGCGCCATCACCATGACGCTGACGGACCGCCATTTCGGCACCAGCTTTTTCAACCCCGCAGGAGGTGGTGACCCAGTGATGTACCAACACATCTTCTGGTTCTTCGGTCACCCTGAGGTGTACATCATGATCTTGCCGGCCTTCGGCATCATCAGCCAAATTCTTCCGGCCTTCTCTCGCAAGCGCCTTTTCGGTTACGCCTCCATGGTGTATGCCACGGGCTCCATTGCCATCTTGAGCTTTGTGGTGTGGGCTCACCACATGTTCACCACCGGCATGCCGGTGACAGGCCAGCTGTTTTTCATGTACTCGACCATGTTGATTGCAGTTCCCACGGGAGTGAAGGTTTTCAACTGGATTGCCACCATGTGGAAGGGCTCGATGACTTTTGAGACCCCCATGTTGTTTTCGGTCGGATTTATCTTTGTTTTCACCATGGGTGGCTTCACGGGTCTCATCCTGTCTGTGGCTCCTGTCGATGTTCAACTGCAAGACACTTATTACGTGGTGGCTCACTTCCATTACGTGTTGGTGGCCGGCTCGCTGTTTGCCATGTTTGCCGGCTTTTACTACTGGGTGCCCAAGTGGACGGGTGTGATGTACAACGAAACACGCGGCAAGATTCACTTTTGGTGGACGCTGATCTCCTTCAACATCACCTTCTTCCCCATGCACTTCTTGGGTTTGGCTGGCATGCCCCGCCGTTATGCCGACTACCCCATGCAGTTTGCTGATTTCAATGCACTGGCTTCGGTGGGCGCCTTTGCGTTCGGTTTTGCACAGGTTTACTTCTTCGTTTTTGTGGTTCTGCCCACCATGCGCGGCCAAGGTGAAAAAGCACCTGCTAAGCCATGGGAAGCAGCCGAGGGTTTGGAGTGGGAAGTGCCCTCTCCTGCGCCTTTCCACACCTTTGAGACCCCGCCCAAGTTGGATGCGACAGCAACCAAAGTAATTGCTTGAATCTATCACCGAGCCCTGACGCCATGACACCTGAGCAATCTAAAAATAACCGCCGCTTGGCATGGATTTTGGCGTCGGTGGTTTTTGTTTTCTTCACCGGTTTCATGGCCCGCATGGTTCTGGTGAACGGCTGAATGTCGTGGCCAGCCCTTTGAAAGACTGACATGGGTGTGAAGCGCGAAAATATTCGCATGATGGGCAAGCTCGGTGTGATCGTGCTGGGCATGTTCGGCTTTGGTTACGCCCTGGTGCCTCTGTACATCGCCATTTGCGAGATGACAGGCATCAATGTCTTGGCCCTGGGCGACAAGCTCATCCCAGGAGCCAGTTCTACCCAAGCGGCCAATTCACAGGTGGACCGCAGCCGCTTGATCACGGTGGAGTTTGACGTCAATGCTCGCGGACCTTGGGATTTCAAGCCCGCGGTGCGTTCTCTTCAAGTCCATCCCGGCGAGTTGACCACGGTGATGTACGAGTTTCAAAACATACAAAACCGCACCATGGCCGCCCAAGCCATACCGAGTTATGCGCCAAAGCAGTCGAGCGCGCACTTCAACAAGCTCGAATGCTTTTGCTTCACCCAATACACCTTGGCCCCTGGTGAGAAAAAGGCTTGGCCCGTGGCGTTTGTGATTGACGCCAAGCTGCCCAAAGACGTGACCACCATCACCTTGTCGTACACCTTTTTTGAAGTGGGCGGTAAGACACCAGCGGCGCCAGTGGGCCCCTTGACTGTTCCCAAAGCGGCATCGGCGCCAGCGGGGATTTTGGGTCTGGCCGGAGCGGGTGCGTGAATATGCAGACAGAGCCTCCTGTGAAGCCCTCGTTTTGGCTCAGCGTGAAGGCGGTTGTTTGGTCTTTTGTGGGTTTGCGCAGCCGCCTAGCCTTTGAGCAAGATACCCAACGCATCAATCCGCTGCATGTGGTGCTGGTCGGTTTAATGGGTGTTTTTGTCTTTGTCGCCGGTTTGATGGCTTTGGTCAATTGGATCGTGCCGGGCTGAGCGAAAAAGCACAGTTTGATCGAACGCCGAGGCGGCGAGTCAACATAGTTTTTGAAGTGAATTTGAGAGAACCAAGAGGAATGAGTATGTCGTCAGTCACACACGGGTCCACGCCCTACTATTTTGTACCCAGCCCGTCCAGCCATCCGGTGATGGCGGCGATTGGTTTGTTCTTTGTGATTCTGGGTGCGGGTCAGTGGGTCAATGGGGTGGGTTGGGGCGCTTACTCCCTGGCTTTCGGTTTGGTCTGGTGGTTGGGTGTGCTTTTTCAGTGGTTTAAGCAATCTATCTCAGAAAGCGAAGGGGGACTCTACAGCGACCGCATAGACATGTCTTTCCGCTGGAGCATGAGCTGGTTCATCTTCTCTGAGGTGATGTTTTTCGGCGCCTTTTTTACCGCTTTGTGGTGGGCCCGCTCGCATTCGGTGCCCGCGTTGGGCAGCTTGGAAAATTCATTGCTTTGGCCTGATTTCCGCGCCATTTGGCCCACCGCAGAAATTGGTGTCACTGCTTCGCCTGCCGGCATCGTCGAGGCCTTCTCCACGGTGGGTCCTTTCTGGCTGCCCACCATCAATACGGCACTGCTGCTGACCTCCGGCGTGACCTTGACCATTGCGCACCATGCTTTGCGTGAAGGTCATCGAGCCAAGACCATTTCATACATGTGGTTGACGGTGCTCTTGGGCTTGGTGTTTCTGGGTGTACAGGGGTACGAGTACTTTCACCTGTACAACGATTTGAACCTCAAACTCAACTCCGGCATTTATGGTTCGACCTTTTACATGCTCACCGGCTTTCACGGCTTTCACGTGTTTGTGGGCATGTTGATGCTGCTCTTCATCACCTTGCGTTTGCAAAAAGGTCATTTCACGCCGGAACGCCACTTTGGTTTTGAGGGCGCGGCCTGGTACTGGCATTTTGTCGATGTGGTCTGGCTCGGCCTTTACATCTTGGTTTACTGGCTGTGAGTTTGGCAGGGCCATGGCCCTGTGCTTGGTTTGACGAACAAAAAGGCCGTAAAGCGGCCTTTTTTGTTGAACTTCAAAATCAATGAAGTAGAAATTTTTTTGTGGCTTTATTCAGCCCAGTGGCAAGCCTTTGGGTTGGATGTAGCCGAGCTTGTAAGCGATCAACACGCACAGGAACAAGAGCACTGAAAAGCCGACTCGGAACGCCAAAGCCTTGGCCATGTGGCTGGTTTTGGGCTTGCCTTGGGTGCCATCTTTCATCATGAAATAAAGGGCGCTGGCCAGCGCCCCGAAAATGCCAACAAAGGCCAGTGCGATCAGGTAAGACATACCTTTAATTATCAACCCATGACAGATTCTGCGCACGCCAGCCCACTCGCAAGCCCGTTGCCGCGTTGGCGAACCGCACGCTTTTGGGTGTTGACTGTGGCCACCTGGGCCATGGTGGCATTGACTTTTTCGCTGGGCCGGTGGCAAATGAGCCGGGCCGACTACAAGCTGGAACTGACCCTGGCCGTGGCCGCCCGGGGGCAGGAGCCCGCCCTGAGCGTGAGTGCCTTGATTGGCAGCACCGATTTGCCGGCACAACTGCACAGGCGAGTGGCACTGCAAGGGGAGTGGCTGAGCGCCCACACCGTTTATCTGGACAACCGACCCATGCAGGGGCGGACTGGCTTTTGGGTGCTCACGCCCTTGAAGTTGGCAGGCTCTTCGCGTGTGGTCTTGGTGCAGCGTGGCTGGGTGCCTCGCGACTTTGCAGACCGCAGCCGCTTGGTGCCTGTGGTCACAGCTGAGGGCACTGCAGAAGTGCTGGGCCGCATGGCCCTGTCGCCTGGCAAGCTATACGAGTTCAAGGGGGAGGAGCAGGGCCGAATCCGGCAAAATCTGCGTTTGGATGCGTTTCGCACGGAGACCGGCTTGGACCTGCTGAGTGCCTTGGTGGTTCAAACTGGCGAGCCCAGCGAAGGTTTGCTGCGCCAATGGGATGCACCCAACACCGGCGTTGACAAGCACCATGGTTACGCTTTTCAGTGGTTTGCCTTGTCAGCGTTGCTGGCCGGTTTGTACGGCTGGTTTCAAGGGCTTGCACCCCTCTTTCTGCGCAGAAAAAACAAGCGCTCACACGATTGATTTTCACCTCTTGAACATGTCTTCAGCACCTCAATCACCTCTGCCTATGGACCAACCTTTAGGTTTGACCGTGCACGCCATGCCTACCCCAGACCAAGCCGCAGTGGCGCAGCGCTCCCGTATGGGCCGCTGGAAAATGGTGTTTATCTTGCTGGTCTGCGCCTCGCCGGTGATTGCGTCCTACCTGACTTATTACCTGATCAGGCCCGAAGGCAGGCGCAATTTTGGTGAATTGATCGCGCCTTCACGCCCCTTGCCTGAACTGCAAGCCACCCGCTTAGACGGTGTGTCCGTGGCGCTGAACACCTTGAAAAACCAGTGGCTCTTGGTGTCCGTGGCACCCGCTGCCTGTGATGCGGTGTGCCAAGAAAATCTGTACTTTCAGCGCCAAATGCGCGAATCATTGGGCCGAGAAAAAGACCGCATGGACCGTGTCTGGCTGGTCAGTGACAATGCGCAAGTGCCTGCATCACTGGCGACTGCGCTGGAGGGAGCCACCGTGTTGCGCGTGCCTGCCGACAGCTTGGCCGCTTGGCTGGCGCCTGCGCCCGGCCATCAACTGGGCGAACACCTTTACGTGGTCGATCCCATGGGCAATTGGATGATGCGTTTTCCTGCCAAGCTGGACTTGGGCACTGCGGCCAAAGCCAAAAAGGACTTGGAGCGGCTGCTGCGTGCCTCGAGCAGCTGGGACCAGCCCGGACGACCTTGAGCCATTGAACACCTGACATGCCTGAACAAGTTCTCTACGATTTTGGTCCTACCGGTCGCCTGATGCTCACGGGCGTGCTGCTGGCTCTGGGGCCATTGGTTTGGGTCTGGCTGCGCTACCGCCATGCTCCACCCGCCAAGCGCCTGCGTGTGCTGACTTTGCTCACTTTGTTTTTGACCTTTGACCTGGTGCTTTTTGGCGCCTTTACGCGCCTGACCGACTCCGGCCTGGGTTGCCCCGACTGGCCGGGCTGCTACGGCAGCGCCAGCCCTTTGGGTGCCAAGCAAGAAATCTCCCAAGCCCAGGCCGCCATGCCCACGGGTCCAGTCACGCCTGCCAAAGCCTGGATTGAAATGATTCACCGCTACTTGGCCACCGGCGTGGGCGTGCTGATCATGACCCTGGCCCTGGCCACTTGGGTGGTCTGGCGCCGTGCAAAGCAAAACCCCGGACAGCTTTTGCCAGCGGTCACACCGCTTTGGCCCGCCGTCACGCTGGTTTGGGTTTGCCTGCAAGGCGCATTTGGAGCGCTGACCGTGACCATGAAGCTGTTTCCCTTGATCGTCACCGTGCATCTGTTGGGTGGCATGGGGCTGCTGGCCCTGCTGCGCGCACAGTCGGTGCGCTATGCCCTGGCCAGCGGCGAGCTGCGCCAAACGCTTTTGCCGACTGCCTTGCGGGTCTTGCTGCTGGCCGGCACGGCTTTGCTGTGGTGGCAAATTGCGCTGGGCGGCTGGGTCAGCACCAACTATGCAGTCTTGGCGTGCACTGAATTTCCCAGCTGCCAAGGCTCTTACTGGCCGCCCATGGATTTCAAACAGGGCTTCACACTGTGGCGGGAGTTGGGTCAACTCCAAAGTGGCGAGAGCATCAGCTTTCAGGCCCTGACCGCCATTCACTATGTGCACCGCCTGATGTCTTATGTGCTCATTCCCGTGCTGATGGTGCTGGCCTGGTGGCTGGGCCGAGCAGGTTTGCGCGGAACCAGCCGCGCCTTGGCACTGCTGCTGGCCTGGCAATTTTTCAGCGGCCTGAGCAATGTGGTCTTGGGCTGGCCCTTGGTGGCGGCCGTGGCCCACACCGCAGGCGCCGCAGGGCTGGTGATGGTGCTGACAGGCGCTATTTCATCGACCCGCGCAGCGGCTGCGCATCAACCGACCCGCCTGAACACAGGCGCTTTGCCCGTATGACCACGTCAAAAACTTCGCCTGCTGCTGTGGTGGCTCTGCCTTTGAGTTCACGTTGGTCCCAGTTTTATGCATTGACCAAGCCACGCGTGGTGCAGCTCATTGTGTTTTGCGCGCTCATTGGCATGGTTTTGGCCGTGCCCGGACTGCCAAATCTGGCCGAGCTCAAGCTGGCAGCGCTGGCCTGCGCGGGCATTTGGCTGGTAGCGGGCGCCGCCGCCGCTTTCAATTGCATTGTGGAGCAGCACATTGACGCGCGCATGCGCCGCACGGCGTGGCGGCCCACTGCCAAAGGCCAATTGAGCAACACCGAAACACTGGCCTTTTCAGCGGCCTTGTGTGCGGCAGGCTCCTTCATTCTTTATGTGTGGGTCAACCCGCTGACCATGTGGCTGACTTTTGCCACCTTTGTGGGCTATGCGGTGATCTACACCGTGGTGCTCAAGCCCATGACACCGCAAAACATCGTGATTGGCGGGGCCTCGGGTGCCATGCCGCCCGTGCTGGGCTGGGCCGCCATGACAGGTGAAGTGGGCCACGAAGCATTGATCCTTTTCCTCATTATTTTCTTGTGGACGCCACCGCATTTTTGGGCCTTGGCACTCTACCGTGTGGAGGACTACCGCAAGTCTGGCCTGCCCATGCTGCCCGTGACCCATGGCAATGAGTTCACTCGCCTGCAAATTTTTCTCTACACACTGGTCTTGTTTGCAGCATGTGTGATGCCCTTTGTGTTCCAGATGAGCGGCTGGCTCTACCTGGTGGCGGCGGTGGTGCTCAGCATCATGTTCACTTGTTATGGCTATAAGCTTTGGCGCGAGTATTCAGACGAGTTGGCGCGCAAAACCTTTCGCTTTTCGCTGATCCACCTGACGGCGCTGTTTGCTGCCTTTTTACTGGACCATTACCTTCGATGACGACTTTTTTGCCCTCTCGCCGCCTGTGCCTTTGGACTGCGGCGGCCTTGACTTTGGCGGCATGCGCTCCTGACAAGCCGCAGTTCAAGAGCATTGACATCACGGGCGCCGACTATGCCCGCGACTTCAAACTGGCCGACCACCACGGACAGCTGCGCAGCATGGCCGATTTCAAAGGCAAGGCGGTGGTGGTGTTCTTTGGCTTTACGCAATGCCCAGACGTTTGCCCCACGGCCATGGCCGAACTGGCCCAGGTCAAGCTCCAATTGGGTGCGGACGGTCAGCGCCTGCAAGCCATCATGGTGTCGCTGGACCCCGAGCGCGACACGCCAGAGGTGCTCAAAGCCTACATGACCAACTTTGACCCTGGCTTTTTGGCCCTCAGGCCCACGCTTGAACAGCTGCCGCAGCTGGCCAAGGACTTCAAGATTTTCTACAAGAAAAACGAAGGTAAAACGCCCAGCAGCTACACCTTGGACCATTCGGCGGGCAGCTATGTCTTTGACCCCCAGGGCCGGGTGCGGCTGTACACCCGCCAGGGTGTGGGCGTGCCAGCCATGACCGCCGACCTCAAGCTGCTGCTGGCCGGCAAGTGAGTCAGGTGCTTACTGCTGGATGTTTTGCCGGCGGATGATGTCCCCCAGCGCCTGCGTGTCCATTTGAATGCGGTGGCGCAGGCCCTCGGGCGCCGCGCCTATGACCTGCCAGCCCTGCTGGAACAACCTCGCGCGCATCTCTGGCGCACGCACAATCTCGGTCACCGCCGCCGCCACTTTGCGAATGTGGGCCTCTGGCATGGAAGCCGGGGCGGCCACGGCATTCCATATTTCAAGCTGGTAGTTTTTCACCCCCGCCTCGGCCAGGCTGGGCACCTCGGGCGCGAGTATGCTGCGGCCCGTGGCGGTGGTGGCCAGCAGCTTGAGCTTGCCGCTGCGGGCCTGGGCTGAAGCCAGTGCGGGTGGCAACAAAGCCGCCTGAATCTGTCCGCCCAGCATGGCAGTGATCACCTGGGGGTTGCCAGGGTAGGGCACGTGCACCGGGCTCAAGCCCGCGCGCGACTTGAGCAGTTCCATGCCCAAGTGCGCCACCGTGCCCACGCCCGGTGAGCCGTAGCTCCAGCGCTCACCGGCTTGCTTGGCTTGGTCCAGCCATTGCGCGGCCGTCTGGCCTGGGGCGTCGGCGGGCACGGTCAGCACCAAGGGGGCAGAGCCAATCAGGCTGATTGCTGCCAAGTCTTTGAGCGGGTCATAGTTCAGTTGCGGATTGAGGATGCGGGCAATGGTCATGTTGCCGTTGATCATCAAACCCAGGGTGTGGCCATCACTGGCTTTGGCCACTTGATCGGCTGCCACGTTGCCGCCTGCACCCACCTTGTTCTCCACAATCACCGTTTGGCCCAGGGCGCGCCCCAAAGGCTCGGCCAGCAAGCGCGCCGTGAGGTCGGGGCTGGAACCAGGTGGGAAACCCACCACCAATTTGACAGTTTTGCTTGGCCAGTCGGCCGCTTGGACCCAGGGCGTGCCAAGGCAGCAGGCCAGCAAGGGCAGGGCGATCAGCGCGCGGCGTGTGCGGCTGGGTTGAAAGAGCAGGCGCATGGTGGTCTCCTGGGGGTAGAAACTGTCAGCTTATCAGTCTGCAAAAAAGTGGCAGGAACTCAGGCAGACCCAACCCACATGAAAAACCCGGCCTGGGCCGGGTGAGGAGTGGGTCAAAAGCCGAGATCAGGCAAAAGCGGCCAAGCTCTGGCGCATTTTCTTCATGGCCGCCACCTCAATTTGGCGAATTCGCTCGGCGCTCACCTGGTACTCGGCGGCCAAATCGTGCAGCGTCATGCCGCCCGTGCCGTCGTCGTTCACTTTGAGCCAGCGCTCTTCCACAATGCGGCGCGAGCGCGGGTCCAGGTCGGCCAAGGCGGCTGCAATGCCGTCGCTGGCCAGCACATCACGCTGGTGCGATTCGATCAAGGCCGTCGGTTCGTGCCGCGCGTCCGACAGGTAGGCAATAGGGCCAAAGGCGTCTTCGCCGTCCTCGCTGGGGGCCGGGTCCAAGAGCACATCGCCACCGGCCATGCGTTGCTCCATCTCTATGACTTCTTCACGCTTGACATTCAGCGTCTGCGCCATGGAGTCAATCTGGTCTTCGCTCAGAGTGTCGCGGTGGGTGGCCACGTCCAGGTCGTCTTTGAAGCCCTGCTTCATGGAGCGCAGGTTGAAAAACAACTTGCGCTGCGCCTTGGTGGTGGCCATTTTGACCATGCGCCAGTTCTTCAAGATGTACTCGTGGATCTCCGCCTTGATCCAGTGCAAGGCAAAGCTCACCAAACGCACGCCTTGGTCAGGGTCAAAGCGCTTGACGGCTTTCATCAGGCCAATGTTGCCTTCTTGAATCAGGTCACCATGCGGCAGGCCGTAGCCCAGGTACTTGCGCGACACCGACACCACCAAGCGCAAGTGCGAGAGCACCAAGCGGCTGGCGGATTCGAGGTCGTTTTGGTCTTTGAGGCGGCGCGCGAAACTTTGCTCTTCTTCCAAGCTGAGCATGGGAAAGCGGTTCACGGCCGAGATGTAGGCCTCCAAGTTGCCCAAAGGCGGCAACAGGCTGCCCCCCCAGGTGTTGGCCATCGTCAGGGTGCCGGAACTCACAGCGGTGCTGGTCATGGGTGGCTCCTTTCGGTCAGGATTTAATTTTAGCACTCTCTGCTTGCGAGTGCTAATTGACCGATTTGAGATGAAAAACGCATTGACTTGATCACCATTTGTAGCCCAATCGAAGACCTGTGGCCCAGGCAGTGATTGTTCCAGGAAGGTAGCTCACGGTAGAAAAATCATCGTTGTAGAACACGGTGGCTCTGGACAGGCTCCATTGCAATGCAGTGAACCAGTGCTTGTCCCAGTCCCGGCGCCAGGAGGTCGAGACACTTTGGTTGGTTTTTTTGTAGACCTGGGATTGCGAAAAAGGAAATTTCAACACCGCCAGTGAGACCGTGTCAGCCGCACCGGGTTGGTAGTTCAATTCCAGCACGGTGGATTTTTTCCCAACGCGGGTCACGCAGGCCGGCGCGGCTTGGGGCGTGAGCAATTCGCAATGGGCCTTCAGGTCGTTGTGCATGTGCGTCAATCGGGACCGTAAACGGGGGCTGAGTTGCCAAGACACACCTGCAAAAAAAGTATCCGCCTTTTGGCGGTAGTTCAATTGGGTGCCAGCGGCGTACTCTGGAAAACTGAGCGAGGCTTGGGGGTCGAACAAGCCTTGGTCCAGTCCCATCCAACTCAGGCGCCACTCCGTGGAACTGGCTTTGTTGAGCACGTTCAAGGACAGGCCTTGCTTGTGGTTTTGGGTGATGCTCACATGGGGGGGCAAGAGGGCGGTACCAAATTCTCTGGGCGCATAACCCAGGGCACGGGGCCTGAAGATGCCTGCAATGCCTTGCACTTGGTAATCCCCCCAATCAAGGTTCACATAGACCTGCAAAGCAGGTGCTGAAGCAAAGGGCTGCTTGATGCGGTAGTTGGTGCAAAACGGATCACTCTCTCTGATCCAAGGGTTGTCCAGGTCGTATTCTCTGCACCAGGTGGATCGGAAATCGGCCACGCCAGCCCGAAAGCCAAGGTAGGGACTGATGGCATGGCTGTAGTACAGCTGGTCCAGTGAAGCGCCAGTGACCTGGTTGGCCCGTGCCAGGAGGACCACTTGGTCATGGGGCCCCCAGTCCAGCTGAGATTGCAGCGTGTACCAGGGCGACAACGGGCGGTAAGTCCATCGGGTTTCTGAGTCTGCCAAGTACATATTGTCCCGGCTGGTTTTGTCGAATGCCGAATGCTCGACACGCCATGCGTCCACGCCCGTTTGCAAGGTGTTTTGCAGTTGCCAGTCGCTTTGGGCTTGCGCTGCTTGAAGCAGGCCCGAGCCCATCCACCATGCGATCAGCCACGGCCGCAACTGTTCAAGCGCGGCCTTCAGTAGCAAGGAACCACCGCCGTGTTGATGGTCTCGCGACTGAGATAACCCACCGCCGGATAGTGGCGGGCAATGCACGCTTGCATGTCGGCCTCGTCGGTCACCAGCCACAGGTGGCTTCGAACAATGGCGCTTTTGCGCGCCTGCAGCTGCATGCTGGAGGCATTCAAGCCCAGCGCACCCAAAGCCTTCACGGTCAAGGGCGCCTCGGCAGGCATGAAGCAGGCATTGAGCCTGCGGCCGTTGATCAGCACGGGCTTGCTTTCATAGACATCCATCAAGTCCGTGAGGGTGATGCTCAGGGTGCGCATGTTGCTGACCATGGAGGCCAGTTGAAAGTCGTCGCGTTCCTCGTCGGCTTGACCCTGGCTCACTGGCTCGGGCAGGCGTGAGCAGTGCCAAATGGCCTCGGTTTGGCTTGGTTTTTGGGGTTGGGCTGGCTGGGCCCAGGCCAAAGAAGCCAGCTCTGCCGAGCTGCAGATCAGACACAGACCTGCTGCAGCAAGCAAGACATGCTTGTTCATGGCTTGAGCCTGTCAGCACTCGCGGCCAAGCCCCTAGGCTGGCAATCGACGCACTTGTCTATGGGCTCGACGGGCCTTAAAAACTGGGGCAACTCGCTCATGAGGTCTGCAGGTTTTTTATGCGGCTGGTGCGACAGCCACAGCGCAATAAAGCCCGACACCAGAGGAGCGGCAAAGCTGGTGCCTACCCCGCGGTCCAGGGCGTTGGCCCGTTCACGGCCAAAAAAGTCCAAGTCGTAAGTGGCCACGCGCAGCTTGTTGATGCCCCAGGGCAAACCAGACTGCAGGCTTTTGCCGCCGCCTGGCGCGTAAATGGGTGTGCGGGGGTCCAGCGCGGAGTACACCTCGATGCGGTTTTCGGCATCAATGGCCCCCACGGCTAAAACACCTTGGCAGTTGGCGGGCTCTTGCAGGGGTTTTTGAAAATTGTTGCCGGCGGCCGCCACCACAAAAATGCCTTTGGCTGTGAGTTGGTTCACCAAGGCCTGCAGGGACGGGCTGCAGTTGGCGCTGCCGCCGGCCAGGCTGAGGTTGATGATTTGCGCGGGGTGGGGGTTGAGGGCGACACCCTCGACCGGCAGGCCCGCCGCCCAGCGCATGGCGTCCAGCAGGTCGCGCCGGGTCATGCCGCAGGCGCCAATCACGCGAACAGGCAGCAGCATGGCTTGGGGATGCACGCCCAGCACATTGTTGGCCCCATTGCCTGCGATCAAGCTGGCCACCTCGGTGCCATGGGTGCGAATCGCGCGGGAGTTGCTGCTTTGCGCGCAGCGCGAGTCCAGCGGGTCGGGGGCGTAATTGTCCGATCTTGCGCCACGCGTGTTGGCTGGCGCAGACAGCATGTCGTAGCCCGGCAAGAGTCTGCCTTTGAGGCTAGGGTGATCGGCCAAGACACCACTGTCAAGGACGGCCACCACCACCGGGTGGGGGCCAGCATCAATGCCCAGGCTGTTGATGGCGGCCGGTGCAGCCTGGGCAGCAGGGGATGCGCCCAAATGCCAGGGTGAGGCTGAAGCTCCCAGCGCTGGGAGCGCCAATACCCCTGCCAGACTCAGCACGGCCAGTGTCCGCATGGGGGCTGACTGCGTGAAAGAAGTGGACGGTCTTTTGACCAGTCCGGAGGGGGGAGGGATAGCGGGCATGTCAATTTCAAATCAGCTGTTGAGCTTAGTTGAAATTGAGAAATCCTTAACTAATTTAGAACTTTTAAATTATAAAAATTGTTAAAAAAGAGTATGAATGGCATGAAAAAGCCTCCGAAGGCGGCAGCCCGTTGCCCGTCACCCACCCCATGCAGCGTGTGCGCGCTCAGCGGTCTTGGCGCTTGTCCGTCAGGTCGCGGGCCTCAACATCCACCACGCCCTCAGAGGGGCTGATGCGGCGCGACAGCGGCGCGTCTGTCGGCCGCAAAGGGGTCTCATGCGACGGACCTGCTTGCCTGGGCCAGGTGGCGCCGGCCTTGAAGCGCGCACTGCCAAACGCACCACTGAACTGGCGCACGCGCTCAAAGCGACCGCGCATGGCCAAATTGGGCTTGCGGCCCAGCGCCAGGCTGACCAGTGCCCAACTGAGCAAAGCCACCAAGAGCACACTGACCATGGCCAGCGAGAGCAGCGCTGCCACGGTCCACAGCACCAGGCGCAGCGCAAATTGCAGGGTGCGAGCGATAAATTCAAACATGTTCATGACACCTGAGGTGGGGGGCGATCAGCCTGAAAACAAGTGCCAGGCTGCCCAGGCCCAGACTGAATGCTTGATCAATGACAGGGTGTATTTTCTCACCGGCCATGGTACAGACATGGACATACCGAGAGGTATAAAAGGATTTGCGTGCCTGTGGGATGCAGCCTGCAGAAAGTGACAATCCAACCATGGCCGCCGCCCCTCCTTTTTTGAGCATCATCGTGCCCGTGCTCGATGAAGGTCCGCGCTTGCAAGACCAGTTGCAGGCGCTGGCGCCTTGGCGTTGTGCTGGCGCAGAAGTTTTGCTGATCGATGGGGGCAGCTCAGATGGCTCAGTGCAAGCAGCGGCCCGCTGGGTCGATCGCGTGCTCTTGGCTCCGCGTGGGCGTGCCTCGCAAATGAATGCGGGTGCGGCCCAGGCCTTGGGCGAGCTCTTGCTGTTTTTGCACGCCGACACCTCATTGCCCGACGACGCCTTGCCTCAGTTGCAAGCCTTGTCGGCAGGGCAGGCCAGGTGGGGCCGCTTTGACGTGCGCATAGACAGCCCCCGCCCCCTGTTGCGCGTGGTCAGTTGGCTGATGAACCAGCGCTCGCGCCTGAGCGGCGTGGCCACGGGCGATCAGGCGATGTTTGTGCGGCGCCAGGTGTTTGAGGCAGTAGGTGGCTTTCCTGACATTGCGCTCATGGAGGACATTGCCTTGTCGCGGCGCCTTTTGCGCCTGGCCAGGCCAGAGTGCTTGCGCCTGCGCGTGCGTACTTCGGCGCGGCGCTGGGAAAAGCACGGCGTGTGGCCAACCATTGCGCTGATGTGGTGCTTGCGTGCCGCATTTTTTGTGGGGGTCCACCCGGACCGCCTGGCCAGGATGTATGGCTACAAGCCCCGCTGACATGAACACCTTGCCCGTGGAGGTGGCCATCCTGGCCAAGGCCCCGGTGGCGGGCTTGGCCAAAACACGCCTGATTCCGGCCCTGGACGCGGCGGGGGCAGCGCGCCTGCACAGGCGCTTGGTGCTGCGCACCTTGGCGGTTGTGTTGGATGCCGGCCTGCTGCCCACGCTGTGGTGCGCCCCCTCGCCAGAGCATCGTTTTTTTCGGGCCTTGCAAGCTTGGGCTTCAATCGACTGTAAAACCCAAGCCGAGGGCGACATTGGCCAGCGCATGCACGCGGTTTTTGAGCAGCATGCACGGCGCAGCACGGCGCCGCTGCTGCTCATTGGCAGCGACTGCCCGGTGTTCAGCGCCAGCCACCTGCGCCAAGCTGCGCTGCGCTTGCTCTGGGGCGACGAGGCGGTGGTCACCCCCGCTGAGGACGGCGGCTATGTGTTGATTGGCCTGAAGCAGCCCCAGGCCACGCTGTTTAAGGGACTGGCTTGGAGCACCAGCGAGGTGATGGCCCAAACCCGTCAAAGGCTGCATGCCGCTGGCTTGCGCTACAGCGAAATGCCCACGCTCTGGGACGTGGACACGCCGCAAGACTTGGCGCGCTGGCAGGCCTTGGCGGCAGGCCAGGCCTGAGCCTGGGCCCCAAAGGGATCAGCTTAAAAGCGCCTGCGCAAATTCGCGTGCGTTGAAGGTTTCGAGGTCTTCAAGCTTTTCGCCCACGCCAATGAAATACACCGGCACCGTGCGCCACTCGGGGTGTTTTTTCTGCCGCTCTGTCACCCACAGCGCAATGGCCGCCAGCACGCCGCCTTTGGCTGTGCCGTCGAGCTTGGTGACCACCAGCCCGGTCAGCTGCAGCGCCTCGTCAAAAGATTTCACCTGGGACAAGGCGTTTTGGCCGGTGTTGCCGTCTATCACCAGCAGCACCTCGTGCGGCGCCGTGGCGTCGGCCTTGGTGATGACGCGTTTGATTTTTTTCAGCTCCTCCATCAGGTGCAACTGCGTGGGCAGCCGGCCTGCCGTGTCGACCAGCACCACGTCTTTGCCACGCGCTTTGCCGGCCGAGACCGCATCAAAACTCACAGCCGCCGGATCGCCCCCTTCTTGGCTGACGATCTCCACCGTGTTGCGCTGGGCCCACACCTGCAACTGCTCGCGGGCCGCAGCGCGGAAGGTGTCGGCGGCTGCCAGCAGCACCGAGGCGCCTCCGTCAGACAGGTGCCGCGTGAGCTTGCCAATGGAGGTGGTCTTGCCCGCACCGTTGACGCCGGCCACCATGATGACGGTGGGCTGGTGCTCGCCTATCACCAAGCGTTGCTCCAGGGGCCTAAGCAGGGTGGCGAGCGACTCAATCAAAATATTTTTGACTGCCACCGGGTGCGTGACGCCGCTGTCTTTGACCCGGCGCTTCACGTCGGCCAGCAGGTGCTCGGTGGCGCCCACGCCGGTGTCGGCCATCAGCAAGGCGGTTTCCAACTCTTCGTAAAGCGCATCGTCTACCTGCGTGCCTGTGAATACACTGGCGATGTTGCTGCTGGTCTTGCGCAGTCCTGCGCTCAGGCGGCTGAGCCAGCGTTCACGCTCTGGGGCGGCCGCGATGGCCTCGACGCTGATGGGCGCTACCAGGGCGCTGCCTATCAGGCTGCCGCCTGAACTCGGGTGAGGCGGGGCAGGTTGGGGCGGCTGGACCGCTGGTTCAGGTGTCGCTGCAAACAGGGGCGCTGCAGTGGTCCGATCGCTTGGAGCGGACTGGACTGGCGCTGGCGGGGGTGCTGCGGGAGCGGCCGCAGGTTCGGTCGCCGCACCGGGTTTGAGAAACTTCTTGAAGAAACTGAACATTGAGTGGTCTTTACAGTCTGGTTATTCTATGAAATGCCTTTAAATGCCATGTCTACCCCTTTGATCACCTTGCTGGCCCGTGCCCTCTTGCTGGCCAGCCTGTGCCACGCGCCCGCACTCTTGGCCCAACACACGCCAGCGCCAGCTGCGGCAAGCGCCTCGTCGGTGGTGGTCCCCTCGGCCCCAGGCGTGCACCAGTTCACCATGGCCAACGGCATGGGTCTGGTCATCAAGCCCGACCGCCGCGCCCCCACCGCCGTGCACATGCTCTGGGTGCGGGTGGGCTCTATCGACGAGGTCGATGGCAGCTCGGGCATTGCCCATGTGCTCGAGCACATGATGTTCAAGGGCACGCCCACGGTGAAGGCTGGTGAGTTTTCCCGCCGTGTGGCGGCGCTGGGCGGGCGTGACAACGCCTTTACCTCGCGCGACGCCACGGCCTACCACCAGCAGGTGCCCGCCAACCGCCTGCGCGAGGTGATGGAGCTCGAAGCCGACCGCTTTGCCAGCAACAGCTGGCCCGATGAGGAATTTCGCCGCGAGATCGAGGTCATCAAAGAAGAGCGCCGCCAGCGCACCGACGACTCGCCCCGCGCCCAGCTCTATGAAATGGCTCAGGCGGTACTGTTCACCGCCTCGCCTTACCGCCGGCCCATCATCGGCTGGATGAACGACATCGAGTCCCTCACCCCTGAAGAAGTGCGTGAGTTTCGCCAGCGCTGGTACGCGCCCGCCAATGCCGCTGTGGTGGTGGCCGGCGACGTGGACGTGGCCCAGGTGCGGGCTTGGGCCGAGCAGTACTACGGCGCCATCGCCCCCCGCGCTGTGCCCGCCCGCAAGCCCCGCATCGAGCCGCCGCAAAACGGCCCCCGCAGGTTAGAGCATCGCGCGCGCAGCAGCCAGGGCTACCTCAGCCTGATGTTCAAGGTGCCGCAATTTGAAGCCTCGGCCCTGGCGGCCGAGACCGTGCCTGCAGGCCCCAGCCGCGACGCGCTGGCACTCACGGTGCTGGCCGCCGTGCTCGATGGCTACAGCGGCGCCCGCCTGGACCGCGCGCTCACCCAGGGTCCAAAGCGCCTGGCCCACAGCGCAGGTGCTTACAACGGCTTGTACGGGCGCGGCCCCCAGGTGTTCACGCTGGACGGCGTGCCAGTGGAAGGCCGCAGCGCGCAAGAGGTGGTCGACGCCCTGCGGGCGCAAGTCGCTGAAGTGGCCCAAAACGGCGTGAGCGCTGCCGAGTTGCAGCGCGTCAAAACGCAATGGATTGCCAGTGAAACCTACAAGCTCGATGCCCTCTTCAGCCAGGCCCGCGAGCTGGGCACGGCCTGGCTCATGGGCTTTCCGCTGGATGTGAACAGCCGCTTGGTCAAGCACCTGCGGACCATCACCGCCCAAGAAGTGCAGCAGGTTGCGCAGCGCTA